>Ga0116210_1000574_pt1 | contig 35502 bp, 23 predicted proteins | sample TshhotsprinmetaG_FD_94483 | JGI IMG/M metagenome (GOLD analysis project Ga0116210, IMG submission 94483) | Hot spring microbial communities from South Africa to study Microbial Dark Matter (Phase II) - Tshipise hot spring metaG | ecosystem: Environmental > Aquatic > Thermal springs > Hot... | reverse complement strand
GCCCCTCCCATCACAAATAAACAACGATTCATTTGCGAACTCACCAGCAACATCTTAGGAGGGGGTTCAACTTCACGCCTTTTTTATCACATCCGCGAACAAGAAGGACTTGCATACAACATTTTTTCCTTTTACGACCTATTCCAGAACGCCGGTACCTTCGGAATCTACGCAGGTGTTGCACCCGAAAACTTTAAATCCGTAATAACCATCATCCTCAACGAAATTAACAAACTGAAAACAACACCTCTCTCCGAAGAAGATCTCGACTTGTATCGCCAGGAACTCAAAGGAGAACTTCTACTTGCCCATGAACATGCCGAAACCCATATGACACGTATCGGAAAAAGCGTTATCTACCAAAAAAAAATACCCTCCCTCCAACAAATCCTGAACACACTGGACCAAATCACACCTAAACAAATTTCCCAATTTCTTCAAACATACGGCACCCCCCAAAACATTGCACTCGTCTCACTTGGACCCAACAAACACCACATCAATAATATAAACTTTGCTTCCTTACTATCTTAAAAATTTTGCCATACGGGATTCCCACCTCTGATATTATCCCCCCGCACAGTAAAAAAACTTTTCTTGTTTGCTTCTTTCGAACGAGCAAAAAAAAATTATTTGTATGCGGTATTGTTTTTTTTCCAAGATTAGACAGATAAATTACATGGATAGGATAATAAGTTTATTATGGGGGGATAGTAAATGTTTAATAAAGTTATATAGGTGTTAGTTTTAGTAGTGCGACACCGCGGCGAGGGATAGATGTGGTGAAACTTTTATTATGGGTGCCTAAATCAGTTTGTCGCCATAGGTCGCGTACTTTTTGGTTTTCTGACAGTCCTATTTCATTCCATTGGACGGCGATATTTTGTTCGATTTCATCTAAATTGAATATTCCAATGGCGGTAGAGCGGTCAGAAAGGGGTTTAATCCAGATTTCATAGTTTTGTTCTTTATTTATGATAATAGGATGTCCCTGTATTCCCATGGGGTCCTGATTAATCTCTATGACTTCGGGGTTACAGAGGATGTTAAGGGTGAATTCATCCAGGCGAGTCATATCACCGCTGAAAAATAAGGGTGATGCCATAAGACACCACAGGGACATATAGGAGTATTGTTCGCTTGGGGTTAGAGGACAAGGTTTGGGTTCGCCCATTGTGGTTGGGTCGACTATATAGCCAATGAGTAAATAGTCCGGGTCGTTCCATGCACCGGGACCTGTATACTCCCAATGACTTGCATTTCGACGAGCCACATCGTGGTATTGGAGCAATTCGTATCCTAAGTCACCTGCGGTTCGCCAGGAATTTCCGCCAACTTCTTTGCCCCATTTCCAGACTGCTCCCATGCCGTATTGACATAGGTTGAATACGATGTCTCGGTCTAATTTTTTGAGTATGTCTCCCATTTGCTGGTAGGGCTTTTTTAGATTTTCGATTTTTTTTGGAGATAGGATTTTTGAATAAGAACACCAATCATATTTCAGGAAATCAAAGCCCCATTCTGCGAATTTTTTAGCATCTTGTTCTTCGTGTTGGTAACTTCCTGTGAAACCTGCACAGGTTTGAGGTCCGGGGGAAGAATAGATACCTGCTCGTAAGCCTTTGGAGTGGATATAATCCGTCAAATCTTTCATATTGGGGAAGTGTTTATTGGGAAGGATGTCCCCATTTTCATTTCTTTCGGGACCTACTCGCATAGGGTCGTGGTGCTCTTTTGCGTTTGCCCAGCAGTCGTCAATATTTACATATTGGTAGCCTACATCAGCCATTCCGGATGTAATCATCAAGTCGGCGGATTGTTTTATGATGTCAGCAGTGATTTTGTCGTAATGGATATACCAGTGATTCCATCCCATCGGTGGAGTAAGTGCTAAAGTTTCACTGACGACAATTTTGAGAGTGTTTTGGTCTTTTCCGTGGTTATTGGTGGCGGTGATTTGGATGGGATAAGTATCTGGGGTGCGATTTTTGATTGTTCCGGTGATAATTCCTTCGGAGTTGACTGTCAGCCCTTCAGGTAAGCCTTCGAGATGGAATTGGATGGGTCTTTCGCCGGTGCAAGGTATTCGGAATAAGAACGGAGAGCCCGGACGGACTGCTATTACACGAGGGCTGTTTATTCGGGGGGAGGGAGCAGGAGATGGTGTTAAAATATAAGGTTTTTCTTTGGGTCGTGTTGTGAGTTCAGGTTTTCCATGTGCCATTGTAAAAACAGCATCTGCTAAATCTACATGGTCAAAAGAAATACCGTCGTAAGCGTCAATTATTGAAATGATAAAATTAGAAATCCCTTCGAGATTTATAGAGACTTTTTCAGGGGGTTTATTTCCGGTTAGGGTTTGTGAGGTATGTAAAAGTTTGTTATCACCGTAAAATCGTATAAAGGCGGAGCCGTTCCCTTCTGTTTCGTCGTCGATACCTAAAATGGCTTCGAATTTGGAGGCAGAACCATCCAATAGGATATAAAAGGTGGCGTTTGCATGTGTACCCACGCCTCGTTGGTAAGTAGTTCCATTTATTTTGATTGGATTTCCCACACAGGAAAGATTTTTTTTAGGGTGTTCTCCCCATCCTTGTTTGACGATACTAAGGTTTAGGTCGTCTAAGTAGTATGTATTATTTTCATCTGAATGAGTGATAAGTGCTGGAAAAAAGATTATGGAGAAGGTAGAGAGGAGGAGAAGTAAGGGGAAATGGATTGGAGCGTTTTTGATATTTGTTTTGATATTCATTTTGATTCCTTTTAAATTTTAGATAGTTATTTAATGTTGTTTGTAGGTGTTGTTCCGGTATGTCCGAAGCCGCCGGGACCGCGATTGGATGTAGGAAGTTCTGTGACAGGTATCCATTGCACACGGGAAACGGGAGCGACTATCATTTGGGCTATCCGGTCTCCCCGTTTGATTTGGAAGGGTTCCTGACCCCAATTTATCAAAATGACACATATTTCTCCCCGGTAGTCTGAATCGATTGTCCCGGGTGAATTGGGCATGCCAATCCCATGTTTGATAGCCAGTCCACTTCTTGGACGGATTTGTGCTTCGTATCCTTGTGGTAGCGCTATCCTAATTCCGGTGGGGATAAGTTTTCGCTCTCCGGGCATAAGAATGATGTCTTCATTTATAACAGCGTGAAGGTCCATCCCTGCAGAATCCTCAGTTTGATATTCAGGTAAAGGAATATCTTCTGTCCCCGGTTCTTTATATATTTTTACTTTAACAGCGTTATTCAACATTATAATAAAGATCCATCTTTAAGTAATTTTACAAGTCTGATTATAGCAAGTATCAAAAAAACTTTTATTTTTTTATCCAGTCCGATTCTATACCTGCAACTCGGTCGGGATAATCGGATAATATCCAATCTACCTGTGAGGGAACATATCTTCTAATATTTTCAGGATTATTAATTGTGAAAACGAGGATTTGAATACCCTTCTGTTTTATCTTTTTCATTTCATTTTCGGTGATATTAAAACTGCTCTCCATTTTTTCATTCATTGCTAACATCTGAGCAGGTGGAGTATAACTGGACCATGTTTCACTTCTTAATGCAGACAAAAAACCGAACGAGTCGGATATTGTAAAACAGGTTTTAATTTCTGGATATTCTTTTCTTATCTTTTCGATTACCTGCGGGTGAACAGATGCAAGATAAACCTGACCTTGCCTCTGTTTTTTTATAATAGGTTCTGTGATAGGAAAGACATTTTCTATAAGTGGTTTTATCTCAAATAAAAATATATGATCTGGAAAGGCTTCCAGGACTTCATCCAGAGTTGGTACGGTAATCCCTTTTCCCCGTAGGGGGAATGTTTGCCCTCCATCAGTAGTAAATTTATATCCTGCATCCAATGCTTTAATCTCGGATAGCGTTTTTTCTTTAATAGGACCTGTTCCGTTGGTTGTGCGGTCGACGGTAGTGTCATGCATAAGGACAGCTATGTTATCCGCAGTGATTTGAATATCCCCTTCTAACAAACAGTTCCTCCAACGAGAAACAGTTTGCTGATAAGCATAGAGGGTGTTTTCAGGAAATAAAGCCTTTCCACCTCGATGTGCAGCGACTTTAGTTTTGTAGTGATATACTTGTTGCGTTTTATTTTCGTTATCAGTTGAAAATAATAGGGGAGAATAGGATAAGACCGTAGTAGAAAATAATAAAAAAATACACTTCATCCTCATAAACAAAACCTCATTTTGATTATATGGACGAATAAATCTTAAACTAAGTTTCATGATAAAATATATTAATGTTTAATATAAAATGGTAAACCCAGAAAGGAGTTTTCTATGGAACAGTGGTTTAGTAATCAGGTAGTGATTGTAACAGGTGCAGGTAGAGGAATTGGTTTTTCTACTGCGAAATTATTTGCACAATACGGAGCCAGCGTGGTAATTAATGACTATGACGCGAACTGTGCAGATAATGCGGCGAGCGAACTTAAAAATGCAGGGTACAAAGTATTGTCTGTTCCGGGAGATGTAGCGGACCCCCAGTATCCGGATTTGTTGATGAAAAAAACAGTAGAGACTTTTGGCAAGATCAATGTTATTGTTAACAACGCAGGTTATACATGGGATGGTATGATACATAAAATGAGTGATAAGCAGTATATGGCGATGTTAGAAGTACATAATGTAGCACCTTTCCGTATCATACGAGCATCAGCCCCTTATATGCGCGAAGTGGCTAAACAAGAAAAGGCTGAAGGTAAAATACCCGAACCGAGAAGTATTATAAATGTATCTTCCTTATCCGGTTTGCATGGAAATACAGGTCAGGCGAATTATAGTACAGCCAAGAGCGGTATTATTGGATTGACAAAAACAGTTGCTAAAGAATGGGGAGCCTTTGGGATTCGTTGTAATGCAGTAGCGTTTGGTTTTATCGAGACGCGATTGACTCAGGACCAGGAAAGCGGAGAACAAATAGAAGTAGAAGGAGAAAAGGTGCAATTGGGTATTCCATCGCACATGAAAGGAATGATTACCATGCTTATCCCATTAGGTCGACCAGGGACACCCGATGAAGCGGCCGGTGCTGTTGTTTTTCTTGCTTCACCACTGGCTTCCTATATAACAGGTATTTGTTTGGAAGTAACAGGAGGATTATAATCGTAATACATGAAACCGCGTGATGATATACAACTCATTCGAACTATACCGGAACGATGCAGGATTTGCTATACCTGTGTTCGGGAATGCCCTGCTAAGGCTATCCGTGTGGTACATGGTCAGGCGGAAGTTATTAGGGAGCGTTGTATTGGTTGTGGAAATTGTGTAAAAGTCTGTAGCCAGCGAGCAAAAGAGATATACAGTCCTATTGATAGTGTTTTAAAACTGTTAAAAGATAAAATACCGTGTGTGGCATTGTTAGCACCAAGTTTCCCCGCAGAATTTGTTGAGATCTCTCCCAGGAAACTAGGTGCTGTTTTAAAGATGTTGGGCTTTGCATATGTGGTAGAGGTAGGTGCCGGTGCAGACCTTGTTTCCCGAGCATATCGTCAACTACTTACAGAAAATCCTTCGCGTTCATATATTGCCACAACCTGTCCTGCGGTTGTGGCATATATTGAACGATATTTTCCTCAATTGGTTCCTTTTCTGGCTCCTATCGTTTCGCCGATGGTTGCGTCGGCAAGGGCTGTTCGGCGGATGTATGGCAAAGATTTAACGATTGTTTTTATTGGTCCCTGTATTGCAAAGAAAGGCGAAGCCCAATCAGAAGCATTGGATAATGAAGTAACTGAGGTGCTTACCTTTTCGGAGATGAGACAAATCTTAGATATATATTTTCCGGAGTGGAAGCAAGTAGTTGAGGAACAAAATTTTGACCCGCCTATTTCAGGTCCAGGGAGTTTATTTCCAATTAGCCGAGGGCTGATACAATCCGCATCTATTCCCGAAGACCTAACAACCAATAATGTTATTGTTGCTGAAGGCCGGTCGGATTTTGTAGAGGCTGTTCGAGAATATGACGAGGGCCAGTGTCGTCCCAATCTTTTAGAAATATTAGCCTGCGAAGGCTGTATTATGGGACCGGGTTATTCCCAGAAAACTACACTATACCGCAGGCGTGCCAATGTAAGCCAGTATGTTCGTGATAAGTTAAAGAATATTGATTGGCAATTATGGCGTCAGCAGATGGCTGTATTAGCACAAATCAATATGTTTCGTAAATATATAACTTATGAGCAACGGACCCCGGAGCCAACTTCTATACAAATAGAAGAAATCATGCATTCCTTAGGCAAATTTAATCCCGGAGACGAATTGAATTGTGGGGCCTGTGGTTATGATACCTGTATGGAACATGCCATCGCCATTTATCATGGACTAGCCCAAACAGAGATGTGCCTACCTTTTACCATTCAGCGGTTGAGGGAAACCATACAGAATCTGGCGGAATCCAATGAAAAATTGGAAAAAACACAAGAAACACTGATGCAAACCGAAAAACTTGCAAGTATTGGTCAACTTGCAGCAGGGATAGCCCATGAATTGAATAATCCTTTAGGTGTCGTTCTTATGTATGCCCATCTTCTTTTAGATGAGTATGGAACAGAGGAATCGTTAAAGGAAGATTTAAAAATGATTGCGACACAGGCCGATCGTTGTAAGCGGATTGTCTCGGGATTGCTCCACTTTGCAAGGCAAAATAAAATTTCAATAGAAACAACCAATATACCTAAGTTGATAGAGCACGCATGCAAATTGGTTATTATTCCACCAAACATACAGTTAAAGATAGCAGACCACATGCGAAATCCTATTGCAGAATTAGATAAAGACCAAATTACTCAAGTATTTACCAATTTGATTTCAAATGCTGTACAAGCGATGTCGAGTGGTGGAACCTTAACCTTAATTACAGAGGATGCACCCGAAGAGATATATATTACGGTAGAGGATACAGGGACAGGTATACCCAAAGAGAATATAACAAAGATATTTGAACCGTTTTTTACGACCAAAGAGATGGGTAAAGGCACTGGGATGGGACTTGCTATCACTTATGGAATCATAAAAATGCATCGTGGACAGATTACGGTTGAATCCAATGATAACCCTAAAGATGGACCTACAGGAACCCGTTTCTACATTTCTTTGCCCCGATATGTTACCCCTATCAATGGAATTAAAGAAATGGATATCAAAGAATGGTTTCATGAATCGGAAATGATAGAAGATATTTCAAAATCTTCTTGAACAATTAAGATAGGAATGGTATATGAAGGAAGAAGTATTTCGTGTTTTAGTTGTTGATGATGAACCGGGGATTCGTATTGGAGTGTCTCGTGTTTTAAAAAACTATTCGATTGAATTACCTGAAGTAGAGACAAGGACATCTTTTGAAGTAGAAGTGGTAGAAACTGCGGAAGAAGCCATAGAACGGATTAAAACAAGACCTCCTCATATCTTATTGCTGGATAATAAACTTCCCGGTATGAGTGGACTTGAGGCTTTAGAAAAAGTTGTTGCGATGAAACTTTTGGAAACATATACAGTTGTAATAACTGCTTATGCTTCCATTGAAACCGCAGTTAAAGCCACAAAACACGGAGCTTATGATTTCCTCCCGAAACCTTTTACTCCTACCGATTTGAAGAACACAATTCATAAAGTAGTGAAGCAATTGATTGTGGAACGAAAAGCAAGGGAATTGGCAAGCGAAAAAAAGAGGATTCGCTTTGAATTTTTATCCTTGTTGGCACATGAACTTAAAGCTCCTATAAATGCGGTGGATGGCTATTTGAGAATTTTGAAAGATATGAATATTGCTGATAATCCTCAACTTTGTCAGGACCTTATTGAGCGATGTCTTATCCGTAATGACTATATGCGGAAAATGATTAGCGACCTTCTGGACCTAACGCGTATAGAATCAGGACAAAAAGTGAGAAATATTGAAGAGATAGACCTAAAGAATATTGCTCAAATGGCTATTGAAACATTGCAGGTGGAAGCACAAAAACGAAATATTACGATGACGCTTTATGCGGATAATCCTGTTGTGATTAAGGCGGATCGAAATGAAATGGAGATAATATTCAACAACTTAATTTCTAATGCAGTAAAATATAATAAGGACAGTGGAAAAGTCGATGTGTTTTTATCAAAGGAAGATGGCAAAATAGTATTGAAGGTAAAAGATACGGGTATCGGGATGACTCAGGAAGAAACTTCTCGTCTTTTTCAAGATTTTGTTCGCATACGAAACAAAAAAACAGAAAATATTTTAGGGAGTGGTCTGGGATTATCTACTGTGAAGAAATTGGCACAAGTTTATAGAGGAGATGTATATGTGAAAAGTGTTCCCGACGAAGGAAGTACTTTTACCGTCGAAATGAGAGATTATGAAGAATCCCCAGAAAAGCCATCATAATAAATAGGTTAATACTGCTTTTTAGTCTTCTGTTTTTGAATTAAATCTTTCAGGGATGAAATTTCTGAAGGTGTCAGATATCGCCAGTTTCCCGAAGGTAATTTACCAAGTTTAATACCGGCAAAAGAAATCCTTTTTAGAGAAATAAGGGGAAAACCAACAGCGTCGCACATTCTTTTTACTTCTCTTTTTCGACCCTCATGTATGGTTAACTGGATAGTAGAGGTTTTCAGATTTTGATGTAAAACTTTAACTCGTGCAGGACTGGTTTTCCCATCTTCAAGAAGAACACCTTTCTCCATTTGGTTTAGGGCCCCTGTTGTAATAAAACCCTTTACGACCGCTATATAAGTTTTATGGATTTCATTGCTGGGATGTAGTAACTGATTTGCCAGTTCACCATCATTAGTAAGTAATAAAGCCCCTTCGACATCGAGGTCTAATCTTCCAACGGGGAAAACACGAGTTTTTATGTTTTTGATAAGGTCCATTACAGTAGGCCTTCCGAATTCATCATGGGCTGTGGTAACAAAATTTTTAGGTTTGTTGAGAAGGATATATATCTTTTCGGGGATTTTTAAGGGAATGGGTTTGCTATCTAATAACACTTTATCTGTTTCTGGATTAATTTTCTGTCCTACAGAAACAGGCACTCCGTTTACAGAAATTCGCCCTTCCTGGATAAATCGTTCTATAGCCCTTCGAGAACCAAGACCACATTCTGCAAGATATTTTTGTAATCTAACCAAGGGACTACCTTAACTCCTTTAATTCATCAACATTTGGCAAATCCTGCAAACTGTTGAGTCCAAACATAACAAGGAACTCGTCGGTTGTCCTGTATAACTTGGGTCTACCGGGAAGTTCCGATACCCCACATACGCGTATGAGATTGCGTTCTTGTAGTTGTTCAAATGCATGTGCGACTGAAACACCACGGATGGCTTCTACTTCAACACGGGTAATCGGTTGTTTATATGCGATAATGGCCAATGTTTCGAGTAAGGCCGGAGACATTCGACGGGTCTTTTTTATTTGAAGAAATTTGCGGATAAAAGGAGCAAATAAAGGACGAACCAGCAACTGATAACCACCGGCAATTTCTTTTAAAACATAAGGAAGATTGCAAGTATTTATCTCTGCTTTAATTTCCTCTAATAAGGATTTTACAACTTCCGCGTCAATATCCCCAAGTATCTCTGCGATACGGTTGGCACTTAGGGGTTTATCGCTCACAAAAAGTAGAGCGTGGATAGCCTGTTTTGTTTGGTCCCGGTCCAGGGAAAGAAGAAGAGCCTCTTCTTCACTTATTTTTTCTTCTGCAGGGGTGGTTGTTGCTGATGTATTAGATATATTATCTTCAAAAGGGGTATTGTCAACCCTTATTTCCGTATCCATATTTTCCTTTGTGTCCTTAATTGAATCATAATACTAAAATGTTCTATCCATAATTCCAACAAGGGGTTTAATTTCATTCATTAGTTGTTCAAATGTACCCAATTTTAGTGATTGAGCCCCGTCTGATAATGCTTCTGCAGGATTAGGATGTACTTCTACAATGATGCCATCCGCACCTGCTGAAATGGCCGATTTTGACATTGGAATCACTAAATCCCATCTTCCACTTGCATGACTTGGGTCAACGACAACAGGTAAATGGGAGTATTTTTTTATGATAGGAACTGCTTGGATATCGAGTGTATTTCGCGTTTCTGTTTCGAAAGTTCGAATACCGCGTTCACACATGATAACATTTGGATTCCCCTCTGCGATGATATACTCTGCTGACATTAGCCACTCATTAATTGTGGACATCATCCCTCGTTTTAGTAATATAGGCTTGTTTAATTTACCCACAGCCCGAAGAAGGCCGTAATTCTGCATATTCCGTGCGCCTATCTGGATAATATCCGCATAATCGGCTACTACGGGAACCTGTTCCACAGTCATTGCTTCTGTTACAATAGGTAAATCGTATTTTTTAGAAGCCTCTTTAAGTAAACGCAGGCCCTCTAATTCCATTCCCTGGAAACTATAGGGAGAAGTGCGAGGTTTGTAAGCACCTCCCCGGAGGATATGGGCGCCGCATTTTTTGACGAATTCCGCAGTTTGCATGATTTGTTCTCGGGATTCTACTGCACAGGGTCCCGCCATAACACAGAAGGTTCTGGCTCCTATTTGGATATTTCCTACCTGAATGATGGTATCTTCTTTTTTTACTTCTCGGCTTGCTAATTTAAACGGTTTTAATACAGGCATTACCTTTTCCACATGGGGAAGGGCTTCTAACGCAACTACGCCATGTATATTTCGTTCATCGCCGATTACTGCTACGACGGTCCGTTCTACACCTTCAAGAACATGGGCTTTAAACCCTAATTCTTCTACCCGACTGACAACATAAGCGACATCTTCCGTCTTTCTGCTTGCCATTACGATAATCATAAATAATTTCCTTCCAATTTATGAATTGTATTATGTTTCAAAAAGTCTAAATTCCACTATAAATTTAAGATTATAATACCTGTTTCAAGGCCTAATCTTCAATATATCATTTTTAGAGAGAAATTATTATTGAGAAGAAAGTACCTATCCTTTTTAAGATAAGGCTATTTAATCAATCCCCGAAGTAAATAACCAAGAGTTCCACATATTAGACCATAAGTAAGGAGGAAGATAACTTTTAATATATTCTTACCATGTTTTCGCCAGAAGAATCGCGTTTTTAGAAAGAATTGTTGAAGCAATTTTGGTTCGATGATAGCAATAATTACAGTAATATTATCTTTTCCACCGGTTTCATTTGCGAGGTTAACAAGTTTTTGGGCGATTTCTCCGGCAGTTCCCCCTTTTCGGATAAGTTCAAGGATCTGACTGTCGGGTACCATGTTTGTTAATCCGTCTGTGCAGAGGAGCAGAATATCGCCTGAAACAGGATGCCATCGGTATACATCCACCTCAATATCTGCATGGGTTCCTATGCAACGGGTTACCACATGTTTTCGGATATCCTTTTCTGCTTCAGAGCGGGACATTAGACCTTGTTTTACCTGTTCATCTATCCATGAATGGTCTTCTGTATATTCCAATATTTCACCATTACGGATATGATAAGCACGAGAATCCCCTACATTAGCGATATAGATTTTACCGGGGACGATAATTGCTGAAAGGGCTGTTGTCCCCATCGGTCTGCTTCCCTTTACCAGATCTTTATTCGTTTTATAGATACTTTCGTTTGCTTTTAGAAAGGCCTCTCGAAGTAAGGGCAATGGTCCTTCATCTCTTAAATCTTTAATTTCGTCATTCTGATTCTCTTGCCAGGGTTCCTCTTTTAATATATCTTTAATTAATGATACGGCTAATTTGCTTGCGACATCTCCTGCAATATGCCCTCCTAAACCATCGGCAACAATTAATAGAGCCCCATCTTCAAAGAGTTTAATGTCTGTAGATTCTGTCCGGAAAATTCCGAAGAAGTCCTCATTCTTCTCTTTTTTGCGTCCTTTATCAGACAATCCCGCTATATCTAATTTCATCTGGAAAACCTTTGTCAAGAATCAAGACTTTTTACATTTGATAAATGATAAAATAATCATAATAAAATCATGTATGTTTTTGGAAATCACCTTTTATGTATAAGTTATTGTTAATAAGGAATTTTTGTGTAAGAGAAAGAATTATACATCAGTTGTATTGAATATTCCCAATTTATGTTTCGTTTTGTATAGTAGATAAAAAGATAGATATTGTATATTGTAGCCAAAGATACTAATATTAAAAGGATAGATATATGAGATATAGTAAGATACCGATTTTGGGAGCCGTTATTGCCTTTAGTGCGGTTTTCCCATTTGTGAGTGTAGTTTTTGCAGATGCAGAATTTCCATTGCATGGACGAATAAGTTATGATGCGGAGAGCACACTAATTAAAGGTATAGATGATGACGATTGGAGCCGAGCAACATTAAATACACTTGTACTAACCGGGGATACATTGTGGGTAGATAAAGGAGGTAGTACAGAAATAGAGTTTCCGGAAGGTGTTTTTCTGCGTATGGCAGATGCCTCAAAAGCAAAAATAGTACAAATATCCCCCGAAATATCTATTCATGGAATAACAGGTTCCTTTTATATTGAACGAATCCTTCGGAGTTCTGGAGTTGTTCGTTTTACCACGCCCTCATGCCGAATCACATTTGACCCCGATACCTGCGTTCGCATAGATATTGGTGAAAATGGGGCCACACGAATTTCGACTCGTTGGGGAAAGGCGTATGTAACAACGGAACGCGGGGGTAATGAAGTTGTAAATAGTGGAAAGCGATGCTGGGTTGATGTTGGATATTTACCTTCCGAGGTGGTGTCTTTTGCTACTACCGAGATGGATTCATTTGACCGCTGGAATCAGGGGAGGTCGGAGTTATTGTCGCTCCCTGCAAAAACCCCGCCTAAGTATGTGGAAGTAACAAATAAAACGATTGGGTATGCGGAATTATCAAGTTATGGAGACTGGATACTCGTTGAAGATAGGTATTATTGGAGACCCACCGTTGTTGTTAACTATGTCCCTTATCGAACGGGATATTGGACCTATGTCCCTGCTATTGGCTCTGTGTGGATTGAAACCTATCCGTTTGGCTATATTACGACACATTATGGACGTTGGGTTTATTATGAAACCTATGGCTGGGTCTGGGGCTTTGATCCTGTATGGAGTCCTGCATGGGTGGCAACAGTTCGGTGTGGTGATTATTTTGTCTGGACACCTGTAGATTTCTATTGCCGTCCGGTTCGTGTTTCTACGGGTGTTAGTTTTGCTGTGGGTGGTTTAAACTTTTATGTAGATGCTTGTTCTTATGTCCCTGCAACTTATGTATATACCTCGCCTTGGTATGTGGCCCCGGTTGCTCCTACTGTTGTTAACTATATCGTTACAAACCCCACAAATGTGTATGTATGGAATATCGAACGCCGACCTTCTCCATGTCTACGCATTCCTTATCAGACTACGATGCCAATGGTGCGTGATTATAATCCGCCGAGAACAATCCGTGGTATTTCGAGCTATGATAATACAGGAATGTTTGCACGAGCCCGTGTGGATGAATTGGAAAGTTATTTTATGCGGAGGACCTCAGCACAAGGTTTTCGTAGTCAGTCCGGTGCAACTTCATCAATTATGCGGACAGCACTATTAAATGAGCGGTCAGGTTCTTTTCGTGATGTTAAGTTAAATAATAATTCTCCTCGGGCGAGTACAGTTCGCTTTTCACCGGAAGGTTTCGCTCAAAGAAATTCTGTTAATGAACATGGTTCTGTTAGGGGGAAAGAAATAGATACAGAGTTTACCCGTGCTATTGAACGCAATACCCCTTCGGTTCGAGACACTGTGGAGTTATCTTCCCGAGACAATGATAGCAGAAATACTTTCCGCTCCAATTCTGTCCCTTCACGAACAATGGATGGTATAACACTTAACAGAGGAATTCGTAATTCTTTCTCTGAAACATCCCATCGTCAAGGGGATATAACACGGAAAGGAATAGAAACCCCTTCTCTTTCACGGCTGGATATGGATGGTGAACGGAAACCTCGTGATTATAATCCATCCGGTAGCGGTTCAACTACAGGACCAACACGAACAACACCACGGAACGATTCCGGTTCAGGGACAACCAACCGAGATAGAGGAAATACAGCACCTCGTTCAACACCTACAGACCGCAATAACCCCGGTAACCGCGGTAACCCAAGGGGATCAGGTTTAAACTGGGATAATAATAAACGAATCCCCTCGGATTTAGGAACATTGGGTTCTGTAAGAAATCAAAATGAAATACCTCAAAGAACATCCGTTCCTGGTTCTCAAATTCGTTCTATCGGAAATAGTAGAGGTCGAGATAGTTTCTCTGTGAAGCCGCTTCGAGAGGCCAATGTGAATATCCCATCGAGTAGAACATCAACTCACGAAGATTCTGGTTTTTCTGTACGGACATTTCCGACTCAAAAAGAAAGTTTTGATTCCATTCCTAATGTTCGCAGAGAGAGTGCTCCGGATTTAAATCCTCGGAATACGAGTAGCAGTACAACCTTTTCTGTCCCTTCCTTCAATAGAGGTAGTTTCGGTGAGACAAGGAGCCCTATGAGTTTTCCATCAACGCGTCCTTCAATAGTTGATACACCAAGAATTGAACGGAATTCGCCTTCTCCTGGTTTTTCTTTACCCAAAGTAGAAGTTCCTTCTTTTGCGGTACCGAGTGCTCCCTCTTTCCAGAGACAATCATCCGGTTTTTCGGAAGGCAGGTCTGTATTGGGGGGTAGAGGTATACGATAAAGAAATAAAAATTTGCTAGAAGGAATGTGTTATGCATCAGAAGAAAAATGATAACCTAATAAAAAAAATTTATACAGGGGTTTTACTGCTGTTCCTTTTTGCATTTATGGGTTGTCCTATTATCATAGATGAGGTCGAATATGAGCGAGGTTTTAATGATGGATTTGCTCAAGATGATTATTATTGGGCGGGTTTTTTTGATAGTTATGATACAGTGAACGGAGGAACAATTTATTATCAGGGTGATAAAATTCCTCAGGTAGAAAGCCCCCCGTATGATGCGGGGTATTATGATGGTTTATGGTTTGCCTATAATGATGGTTATTTTGTGGAGTATGATTATGCCTTTACCATAGGATTTAGTGAAGGATATGATTGTGCCTATCAATCCGATTGGCAAGTCTTTCTTGCGAAAGATAAACATACCGAATGGTTGGACGGTGGTTTTTCAGACGGGTATAATGATGGCTTTTCGGAGGGTAGGATATTTGGTGCGTATGATTATGTTAACAAACTTCCCTTTGATTGGTTGGATGCGATGTTAGACTATCGTAGCGGGACGGATTTGGTTATGGGAGGGATTTCCACGGGTAACAATGGGCCGGTTATATTGTATGAATGGGGGACAGACCCGAAAGATCTTGTAAAATCGAAGAGGCATGCGGAGGGCATAGGTCGTTCGATACGGTTTGCCAAAACGAATGCTAAGAGTTCTGGGAAATTTTCTCCCCCTGACATAAGCTATAGGTCTTTAATTCCGGATGCAGAAAAAGAGTATCAAATAAAGCCGACCACTTCAACGAGGTATTCAACGAAACCTCTTACACTTACAACGACATGGCTTGAACGAATTAATCAATACCGTTCTGCAATCGGACAGCAGTAAAATAAAAATATTATTTATAGAGCAATATCAGAAACTCATAAATATTAGTAAAAAAATAGGGGGTTTTTAATAGGTTTTCCACAGAATAGGAGAGAGATTTAATAAGGAAAAACTTTTTGATGAGCTTTGTCAAAAAGTAGGGTCGGGACGGGAAATGGGTTGATTTTATAAACACATAACGAGGTAAATGGATTATTAGAACGATTTAATTGGCTTAAATGAAGAAAACTTACAAAGTTTTAGTTATCTGTTTATGATTAATAAAAAGTTAAAAGGATTTTGTAAAACGCGGTAATGATATAAATAGATGAAAAAAAATGGAGTAAATGGAGTAAGAGGATACAAAGGGTTATATAACAGTATGAATATAAAAATGCTGTTTAAGATTTTTTTGCTTCTATCGAACGAAAACCGTTAAAACTCCACAGTCTTACAAATATGAAATTTATTAATTTGCTAAAAATGAATATGATACCCCTTTAACATAATTCTGTTTTTTATACAATAAAATATTGTTGATTTGCAATATAATTATTTTATATTATTTTTTTATATAAGAGGTAATTAGTTATTAGAGTGTTATAATTGAGGAGAATGTTGATGAATGATATTATTATTAAAGAGGCTTTTAAACATTTAATTGATAAAATAAACATTGAAATAACAAATAATAGAAGTGAGATTAACAAAGAGATAGAAAAACCTCCTAATAAATATAATTCATCAAAAAAGAAACAATTAGACAAAAATAGAGAATTATTAAACAAACTTTTGAAAAAGGTGGAGAATGTTTATAAGTATTTTAATCAAAATTGTAAATCTATAGGTAGAACACGAAATAGCCAGAGAAAAGAGAGAATAAATTGGGGATTAAAAACCCCAGAAAAAGAATATTATATTCCTATATTGGAGGTTATAGTTGAGTTGGGTGGCAGGGGAAAAGTTAAAGAAATTTTGCCTTTGGTAAAGGGAAAAATGAATGGTAGGCTGAACGACTATGATTTGTCACCGTTACCGGGTACAAAAAATGAAAGATGGCATAATACTGCTCAGTGGGCGAGAAATGATATGGTTAAAGAGGGGTATTTATGTAAGGATTCCCCTCGTGGAATTTGGGAAATTACAGAGAAGGGGAAAGAATTTTTAAAGGAAAATAAAAAATAGTAATAAACTATTTAATTTATGATAATTTGATGAAACCTCTTACACTTATAACGACATGGCTTGAACGAATTAATCAATACCGTTCTGCAATCGGACAGCAGTAAGAAGTTAGTGTCTTTGGCAAGAATAGCCCCAGGAGTCTTTTGCGTGGAGGTATGTTTTCCCCATAAGCCATTCATCGATACATCTTGCGCTTTCTCTTCCTTCAGTTATTGCCCATACTACAAGGGATTGTCCTCTATGTGCATCACCTGCTGAAAAGAATCCCGAACGGGTAGTCATGTATTTATTATCTGTTTTGATAGCCTTTCCGAAACGAGTTGTATAAAGTTCTATCCCTAATTTTTCAACGAATAGGTCTGATTCCGGTGCAATAAAGCCCATAGCAAGAAGAACCAATTCGCAAGGGAGTTTCATGTCCGAGCCCGGTATTTCTCTTAATCGTTTTTGTCCATTTTCATCGGTATACCATTCTACCCGGACTAAGTGGATGGCTTTCAGATGACCGCGTTCATCTCCTTCAAATGCTTTTGTTAAAACGCTAAACAACCGTTCGCCTCCTTCTTCATGACTTGATGATGTGCGGAGTATCATCGGCCATTGGGGCCAGAGATTATCCCCCATTCGTTCTAATGGGGGGCGAGGCAAAAGTTCCAGGTTTACCACTGATTTACACCCTTGTCTTATACTTGTGCCGATACAGTCAGAACCTGTGTCCCCACCACCGATTACAATTACATTTTTATTTGTGGCTAAAATTTCGCGTCCTTCTATTTTCTTCCCTAATACTCTTTTCGTGCTCTGTGTAAGGAATTCCATAGCGGTGTGGATACCTGATAAAGAGGAGCCGGGGATATTCATGCTTACAAAGGTGCGTGCGACTGTGGAACCAATGGCAAATAGAACCGCATCATATTCCAATAGTTGTTCAATAGGGATATTTTTTCCTACTTCGGAAGAGCAATGAAAGGTAACTCCCTCATCTATAATTTGATTGATTCTTCTCCAAACAACGGATTTATCTAATTTAAATCCCGGAATCCCATACATTAATAATCCACCGGGTTCGTCTGCTCTTTCAAAAACATCTACGAAATGTCCGGCTCGGTTCAGTTGTTGTGCAGAAGCAAGTCCACTGGGACCTGACCCTATGATAGCAACTCGTTTTCCTGTTCGGTGTTCGGGCGGTTCGGGTTTTATCCAGCCTTCTCGCCATCCGCGTTCTGCAATTTCATATTCTATCTGTTCGATAGTAACCGGTGGTTCGTTTATACCTAATACACAAGACGCTTCGCAAGGGGCAGGACAAACCCTTCCTGTGAATTCAGGAAAATTATTGGTGGAATGTAATACCTCTAATGCGCGTTTCCAGTCCGCATCTTTAACAAGGTCGTTAAAATCGGGGATCTGATTTCCCAGGGGACAGCCATGATGACAGAATGGGATCCCACAATTCATACAGCGATAGGCCTGCTGACGAATTTTTTCTTCCGGGAGAGAATGATGGAACTCTCGGAAATGTTTTATCCGTTCCTGAGGAGGGTCCTCAGGTCCTAATTCCCTTTTAAATACCATAAAACCTTTTGACTTTTCGGGAAACATAATAATTCTCCTTTATCCAGTTTTTAACAAAGGTGTTTCTTGTGATTTTTCAATTTCTTTTAATGCTCTTGCGTAATCTCTTGGCATAACCCGGACAAAGTGTTCTAATTCATGTTCCCAGTTTAAGAGAATGTTTCTAGCAATAGGGCTTTGTGTGTATTTGTAGTGTCGTTCTAATAAATAGCGAAGTTCGGGGATGCTTTTTTTATGGAGAGGTTTCAAATCCACTGTTTGCAAATTACACTTTATCTCAAATTGTTTATCGGGATTGTATACGAAGGCAATCCCTCCTGTCATTCCCGCAGAAAAGTTTCGTCCTGTTTTTCCAAGGATAACGGCTCTTCCTCCGGTCATGTATTCACATCCGTGGTCGCCTACGCCCTCTACCACAGCCCATGCCCCTGAATTACGAACGCAGAAGCGTTCTCCGGCTACGCCACGGAAATAAACTTCCCCACCCGTGGCCCCATAGAGAGCCACATTCCCTACAATAATGTTTTCTTCTGGGATAATTGGGGATTCAGGGGGGGGAGTTGCTATAATTTTCCCACCGGATAATCCTTTTCCGATATAATCGTTGGCTTCACCAATCAGGTTTAAGGTTACGCCCGAAATGATAAATGCTCCGAAACTTTGTCCTGCCACACCATAACAATCAATCCATACGGTATCCTCAGGGAGGGTTCCGGTATACATTCCCAGATGATGTCGGCGTGTTAATTCACTGGAAAGAATCGTTCCTACCGTTCTATGAATGTTTCTAACCTGGATAGAAAAACGCACCGGTTCTTTCCGTTCCAATGCAGGTTTTGCTTTTTCCAACAATACATTGTCGAGGGCTTTTTCTATTCCATGGTCCTGTTTTTTACTGCAATATAAGGTTGTACCTTCCCACGGTTGAACTTGAGCCAGTACCGCAGATAAGTCTACTTTGCATGCTTTCCAGTGTTCAGGATGAGGGTCATATTCCAGCAAATCACTCCGTCCTATCATATCATCAAATTTGCGGAACCCCAATTCTGACATTATTTGTCGAACTTCTTCTGCGACAAAGAAGAAATAATTCACTACATATTCGGGTTTCCCTTCAAATTTTTTGCGTAATTCAGGGTCCTGGGTAGCAATCCCTACGGGACAGGTATTGCTATGACATTTACGCATCATAATACAGCCACTCACGATAAGGGGGGCCGTAGCGAAACCAAATTCATCGGCACCTAATAACGCCCCGATAACGACATCTCTGCCCGTTTTCAGTTGTCCATCTACTTGAACAGTAATGCGGTCCCGAAGATTATTTTGTACAAGGACTTGATGTGTCTCTGCGAGACCTAATTCCCAAGGCAATCCTGCATGCTTTATTGAACTTAAAGGAGAGGCTCCTGTTCCTCCGTCATGTCCGCTAATAAGAACCAAATCTGCTTTCCCTTTAGAAACACCCGCGGCGATTGTGCCAACACCAACTTCTGATACTAATTTTACAGAAACTTTTGCATGAATGTTTGAATTTTTTAAGTCATATATAAGTTGTGCTAAATCTTCTATAGAATAGATATCATGGTGAGGTGGAGGTGAAATGAGTTCAACCCCGGGTGTGGAGTATCTTACTTTTGCAATACTTTCATACACTTTGTGTCCTGGGAGTTGTCCTCCTTCTCCGGGTTTGGCACCCTGGGCCATTTTGATTTGAAGTTCATCCGCATTAACGAGGTATTCGTTCGTAACTCCAAATCGTCCGGAGGCTACCTGTTTGATAGCACTTCGTTTGCTATCGCCATTGGGTTCTGGGATAAACCGTTTTGGGTCTTCACCGCCTTCGCCTGTGTTGCTTCTTCCTCCAAGTCGGTTCATCGCGAGGGCAAGATTTTCATGGGCCTCCTGGCTGATAGACCCATACGACATAGCCCCTGTGCAAAAGCGTTTTACAATTTCTGAAGCGGGTTCTACCTCTTCTAACGGTATTGGATTTCCTTTTTTTAATTTAAGCAGTCCACGGAGAGTAGCAAAGGTCCGATTGCGATTGTTTACTTCTTCTGCAAACTGTTTATATTTTTGCCAACTGTTTAATCGGGTAGCGTGTTGGATGAGAGCAATGGTCTCCGGATTCCATTGATGGAACTCACCGCGCTGACGCCAACGGTAAGCCCCACCGATGTCTAACTCGTTATCGCGGTATTTTAGTGGGTTATAAGCCATTTCATGGCGTGCCAATGTTTCCCGTGCTATATCTTCAAGTTCTAACCCGCCTATCCGAGAGGGGGTTCCTGTAAAGCAACGGTCAATTACATTTTTACTTAACCCCAATGCTTCAAAGATTTGAGCACATCGATAACTTTGCAGTGTCGAAATGCCCATTTTAGACATGGTTTTCAACAGTCCTTTTTCAATCGCCTTAATATATTTCTTATGTGCTTTGCCGGGGTATTCTTCTGTAATTTTTTCTTCATCAATGCATTGTGAAATGGTTTCAAAAGCAAGATATGGATTAATGGCACCCGCACCATATCCACATAACAGGGCAAAATGCATTACTTCGCGAGGTTCTCCACTCTCAATAACAATTCCACAGCGAGTCCGTTTATGAACCCGCACGAGGTGATGGTGGACCGCACCCGTGGCTAATAAACTGGGAAGGGGTGCATGATGTAACCCTGCACCTCGGTCTGAGAGGATTAAAATAGTTGCCCCATTATCTATATGGTTCTCCGCTTCTTTACAGATTCGGTCTATTGCATTGAGAAAACCCTGGAGTCCTTCTTTTACAGGAAATAGGGTACTAATCGATTCGGTGCGATGTCCCTTCTTCTTTAAGTTTCGAATATAAGTTACCTGAGCGTTGGTGAGAATCGGCGAGTGAAGATGTATCATCTGACAGTCTTCTGGAGTTTCATCCAGAAGGTTGTATTCCCGTCCAATATCTGTTTCGAGGGACATAACAATTTCTTCGCGGATAGGGTCTAATGGGGGATTGGTAACCTGGGCAAAAAGTTGTTTGAAATAATTAAATAACAGTTGTGGACGCTCTGAAAGGACAGCCAGAGGAACATCATTCCCCATGGAGCCCACAGGTTCCGATCCTTGTTCGGCCATAGGTTTAAGCAATAGCGAAATATCTTCTTCGGTGTATCCGAAGATTTTTTGTCTCTTCCGCAAGGGAACAAGTTCAGTTGTTGGACGTGTTTCAAGCACTTCTCTGGGGAAAATGATACGGTTTAAATTAAGCCAGGAACGATAGGGTTTTCGATTTGCTAATGTTTCTTTAATTTCTTCATCTTCAACAATTCGTTTTTCATTTAAGTCCACAAGGAACATACGACCGGGTTGCAATCGCCATTTTTTTACAATTTTTTCCTGTGGAATGTCCAGAACCCCAACTTCAGAAGCCATAATGACCTGTTGGTCTGTGGTAATCCAGTAGCGGGCCGGACGAAGCCCGTTACGATCAAGTACCGCTCCTATTTGTACACCATCTGTAAAAGCCATACATGCAGGACCATCCCACGGTTCCATCTTACATGCATGAAATTCGTAAAAAGCCTTTTTGAAGTCCGGCATGCTCTCATGATTGCTCCACGGCTCCGGTATCATCATCATCATGGAGTGTGCAATGCTTCGTCCACCGCGAACAAGAAGTTCAAAAGCATTGTCAAAGATAGCAGAATCACTGGCTCCTTCTGTTAAAATGGGAAACAATTTTTTTATATCATCTCCATACAGGGGACTTTTTAAATCCGACTCACGGGAGCCCATAAGGTTGATGTTGCCTCGCAAGGTATTAATCTCACCGTTATGAGCCAGAAAACGAAATGGCTGTGCCAATTGCCAGCTTGGTAGGGTGTTTGTACTATAACGCTGATGAATTATTGCTAAAGCACTTTCTACTTCGGGGTCTGCTAAATCTTCATAATATTTATCCATTACTTCAGGGAGAAACAAGCCTTTATAAACAAGGGTCCTTGCGGACATGCTCGTTATATAAAAAAGATTTTTTTGCTCTCCCAGATATTGACGAATTTTGTGAGACGCTGATTTGCGGATAACAAATAATTTGCGTTCAAAAGAGTCAACATCCGGACAGGTAGCATTTTTAACAAAAATCTGTTCTATAACAGGCTCATTGGAACGAGCGAGCCAGCCGATGCATTGCGAGTTACGAGGAACCTCACGCCAACCTAAAAATTCCTGTCCTTCTTCAAGAACGGTGTTTTTAAGTATTTCCTTGCAGGTGTTTCTTAAATGATTGTCTTTGGGTAGAAAAACCATGCCTACGCCATATTGCCCCGAAGCGGGTAATGTAAAACCAAAATCAGCGGATTGTTTTTCAAAAAAGCGATGTGGAATATGAAACAAGATACCACAACCATCCCCTGTTTCAGGGTCACAACCGCACGCGCCACGATGTGTGAGATTTATAAGGATGCGAAGTGCGTCTTTTACCAATTGGTGTGTTTTTCTTCCATCAATATTAACAATAAAACCTACGCCACAGGCGTCATGTTCAAAGAAGGGGTCATATAAGGTTTTTTGTTGATAAGGTTCTTTTTGCATTTTATTTACTCCAAAAAATTATATATGAAATAATATTAACATACATTATTGTATAAATTCAACACAATAAAGATATATAATAATTCAAATATGTATTAAACTATTGATTTATTTAAATTATATTTCGATAAATTCTTTGAAATATCAAAAATAAAATAATTTCATACATATTTGTATTAAATTATAGTTTATAATTAATAAATATGATAAAATGTATTATTTCTTTATGGTGTCTTTTATGATTTAAAAATGAATTTCCGTAACACAATCTAAAAAAATCCTTGATAAAATTCCTTTAATATGTTTTTTTATGTCGTTATAAAAATAATTCCAGTGTAGAATCATTTTAGTTATAGAAAATCTGGAACAGAATTTATTATATGTAAGACCTCTGCTTTAATATTTATTATAGTGGAGATTGTTGAAAGGAAATGAAATGAAAAAGAAGCCCGTAGTTATTGCTACATTGTACACTTCCGTATTTACTATGCTTTATTTTTCTTCTCATAATCGGGATAAAAGGAAACTATTGAGGGGTACATAAAGATTAATGTAATTAAATATGGTATCGATTCCAGATACTAAGAAATAAAAAAAGTTTTTATTTAAGAATATTCCATGATATATTAAATTTGTGGTAAACTTATTTTATCAGGAGGTATTGTATGGGCCCAGAAAACCTTAACGATAAAAACATTCCTGAAAAAGAGTTCGTTGGGGGTCGTGAGGGTAAGGAGAAGAAGGCATATATTTTTCAAGCGGTATGGTTTAAAAAGCCGAACGGTTCCCGGAGATATAGCACCTATTTAGCCTCTGCTAATCCTATAGCGGCAAAATATGGAGCCCACCGTGTTGTAGGACTTGTTCCTCGTGAGATAATCCGTGGGGATTTTCATCCGGATTATTTTTGTGTAATCGAGTGGCCCTCTATAGATCATTATTACCAATTTTTAAAGGATCCTCATTACCAGAGTATCGCACCGATGAGAGACGAAGCCATAGAAAAAGTAATTGTCATTGATTGTTTCCGTATCAGTTAGTTTTTTTATTGTGGAGTTATCACCATTTTAATCGAAGGTGCATACTCTTAAGTTGAGTTAATTGGTAATAACCATAATGGGAGAGGGATGCACCCCTACCTGTGTCCTTTACTCCTGTCCATGGTAAGGCGGGGTCAAGATAATCACAGCGGTTCATATAGAAAGTTCCTGTTTCTACTCGTTCTCCAATTCTTTTTGCTCTTTCCAAATCAGAAGTCCAGATAGAGGCTGTTAATCCATAGGGGCTATCATTCATGTACTCTATGGCTTCTTCATCATTGTTTACGGGTAGAATTCCTATCACCGTACCAAAACTTTCTTCTTGCATAAGCGAACTTTTCTGGGGAGCCTCTGCGACAACAGCAGGAGCAAAGAACCAACCATGAGAAGGTATTTCAAAGTCATCAGGACGGACAACAAGTTTCCCCCCCTGAGCGACTGCTTCTTCTACCTGTTGTTTGAGAAATTGACGAGCCGATGCTACCGCTAATGGACCTAGGGTTGTTTCTTTTTGCATGGGGTCCCCTAATTTGTATTGTCGGGTTAAATCGACAAAAGCCTCAACGAATTTTTCGTAGATAGGTTTTTCTACATAAATTCGTTCTACCGCACAACAGGACTGTCCCGCATTATAAAAGGCACCGTCTACACAATTGGCAACGGCGTAGTCAAAATCAGCATCTGCACAGACATAAGCGGGGTCTTTTCCGCCTAATTCCAGTCCTTGATTAATAAATCGTGTAGAGGCACTCTGTACAATTTCATGACCACCACGAACAGAACCTGTAAAAGACACAAATCCAATCTTTGGATGTTTTATGACGGCATCGATAACTTGATGGTCTGCAATAATGTCTTGAATCAGTCCGTCGGGAGCACCTGCTTTATTAAAGGCTTCAACGAATGCTTTTCCACAAAGTGGTGTTAATCGAGCATGTTTTACGATTACTGCGTTACCCGCCATAAGAGCAGGCACAATTACATTTACTGCTATAAGAAGGGGATAGTTCCATGCGGCAATATCAAGCACAACCCCGATAGGCTCGTGTCGGATGTATCGAATGAAACCGGGTTTTTCGGAAAGGTATTCATCAGCTAATGTCTGTTCTGCGATGGAAATCATGTATTGGGCACGGTCAAGCATGGTATTAATTTCGTTTTGAGACTGTTGGAATGGTTTGCCCATTTGTTCAGTAATTTCACGGGCTATGTTGTCCCGATTTTTTTCGAATTCTTCCATAAATTTCAGGCAGAGTTCTTTCCTTGTTTGAATGGGAGTAAAACGCCATTCTTGGAATGCTTTGTAGGCTTTTTCTATTTTTTGGTAGGCTTCTTCAATTGTGTCCATTGGGAAAGAATAGATTTCTTTTTCGGTGTAAGGATTAATAACTTTTAATTCTTTTTTTGACATTTTGGAACTCCTCATAATAAAAAAGTTTCTTTCAGAAATTCAGGAATATGTAGAAATTCAAATTATTCTATGCAAAAGACTTTGCCCGTTTCTAATTCATAGTATGCTGGAACAATCTTAACCTGACCCATTGCTTCTGCTTCTGCTATGGGTTTGGAATTTTGTCTAATTTTTTGGATGATACTTTTTGTATTTTCACGGGCACATGAATTGATGAATTGTTGCATATCAGAAAAATCTTTTTGTTTTTGTAATAGGGGTTGAACTACAGGAGTTATGTGTTTGAATAATTCATGGATGTGAGTATCTTCTTGTTCCTGATTCGTTTTGGGTTCGTTTTTGTGTAATTCATTAACAACAGCAGTAATGGCTCCACACTGACTATGAGCCATAACCAGTAAGAGGGGGGTATGCACATGTAGAACTCCATATTCAATACTTGCCATTGCGGTATTACAGAGGACATTTCCAGCAAGACGGACAATAAAGAGGTCCATAATACCACAATCGAAAATAATCTCAGGTGGAACGCGAGAATCTGCACAGGAGAGAACTGTCGCAAGAGCATAATCCCCCTGTGATGAGGTGGCGGAGAGTGCCCTTCGTTCAGGGTTAGAATGAGGATGAATAGATTTTCCATTATAGAAACGATGGTTTCCTTCTAATAGGAAATTTAAAACTTCATGAGGTTGAGGTTTTTGTGGTTTTGAGTGTTGATGAGTCATATAACTACCCTTTACTTTTTTAGTATATAATACACTTTCTCAATTTGGATATGAAAATAGGGGATAGGTTTTTGAAAATTAGAAGAGAATACCGTTCAAGATATTTTTATGTGCATATATCCATTCTGCAGTGTTTGTTAAAGTTTGTTCAAGACTCTGGAGGGGTTTCCATGGTGATAGTGTTTCAATGAGGGATGTATCTGTTATGTAATAGGGAATATCTCCAGGACGGGTTTGAACTTCGCGAGAAATGGGTATTTTGTTCTTTGTGATTTTTTGACATAAATCGGTTAGTTCAAGAAGGGAAAAACTTCGTGTATAGCCTCCACCGATATTAAATTTCCAATGATTTAGTTTTTCATAATTCTCTATTTCGTAAAGTATAAGTTGACACAGGTCCTGAATATCGAGCAAGTCTCGCACCTGCTTCCCGGTACCATTAAACCCAATATAAGCAAGCGGTTTTTCTGCAATATGGTGTGCTAACCAGAGGGCGACAACTCCCTGGTCGATCTTGCCCATTTGCCATGGGCCCGCAATAATCCCACACCGATTTATGATGATGGGGAGATTGTAGATTTCTCTGTATTCTTCTAATATCAATTCTACAGCGAGTTTTGTGGCTCCATAAAGTGTGCGTGTCCCTTCTAATGGGAATTGTTCTGAAATACCTTTTTCTGAAATACCTGGAGGTAAGGTTTCCTTTGTGTTTATATGAAATCGTGTTTCAGTTTCATGTAAGGGTAGAGAGTTTATAGTTGAATAAGGATAAACTCGACTTGTAGACAAAAATAAAAATGCGGAATGGTTTTCTTTCGCCCATGATAAACAATTTAAGGCTCCTGTTAGATTTGAATGAAGTAAATATTCAGATGATGAAGTATAACCTGCAAGTACAGAGGGTTCGGCACTACATTCAATAAGCCAGTCGCAGGGAGGGATGTTTGCTAAATCGGACATATTACGGATGTCTCCATGAATAAACTCTATTCCGTATTTCTGTAAACGATGGAGATTCAGTTCAGATCCACGCCGATGGAGATTATCAAAAGCGATAATATGATAATCTGTTTTATATTCTTTTAAGAAAATGGACAGATTGGCTCCAACAAAACCAGCCCCACCCGTGATTAGAATTCGTTTCATATATTGCTTCCCTATCTTTTCATATTATTCTTATCATATTTAAATAGGATATATTATTTCATTTTTTGGAGGCATTCCTCGTAGAGTTCCGATACTGCTTTGGCCTGTTTTTCTGGGGAGAAATTTTGAATTGCTTTTTCACGGGCGTTGTCCCCTAACCTTTTACGATATTCAGTATGGGCACATAGAGTTCTTATCGCATGATATAGTGATTCAACTGTGTCATCGACGATGAGTCCCTCTTTTTCGTGCGAAATAAGTTCGGGTAGTATTCCTGTGCGAGTAGCAATGACGGGTTTGCCCATAGCCATATATTCACGAACAGTGCGACAGGTTCCATCGGTACCCGGAACGAGATAAATACCAATATCGAAAATATTAAGCATGGCAACATAGTTGTCATCGTTTAAGTAGCCCGTAAAAATAACATGTTCTTCCAATCCGAGGTCACGAACGGGACGATATGCGACTTCTTCTTGTTTTGTTCCTCTGCCAATAATTATGAGATTTAATTTCCAACCTTCTTGAATGAGTGTGTGGAGTGCGGATAGAAGGAGTTGGTATTTGCGGTGGGTTTGTAATCGTGCGACAATTCCTAATGTTATGGAGTTTTCGGGTAGGACTAATTTTATTTCCGGTAAGGGGCGGTTGGGGTTAAATCGTTGTAGGGCGATAGCAAGCGGTATGATTGGGCATTTTTCAGGGAAAAGATTAAATTGTTGTACATCCTGTTTCTGGGCCGTAAGTGAAGGTTCAAGAATAAAGTCTGTTTTTTTAATAAGTCCTTTTATTTTTTTGGGCAATCCTTCCCCATAATGATTAGAACGAAACAAGATTTGAGAATTTTCTCTTATTTTTACACCAAGTCGATGGTCATTATCCAGATGACAATGGATAATTTTGTATGTGTTGTTTTTTATAACTTTTTCTAATTGTCTCTGGTCAAAATAATCTTTGATGATATTTCTGTGTTTGGATAGGTAAAAGGTATCATACACAGGAATGTCCCATTGGATAGCGGTATCATACACTCGATTATATTTGTTTTTAGGAACACCCTTTACGCTACATACAAAATGAATATCCCAGCCCAACTCTCTTAAATTTTTTATCAGTGTTAGAGCTGGTTCTGCAGGGCCTGTCCATCGATGATTGCTAAAAAGGTGTAAAATTTTGGCTTTTGATACCATAGGGTAAATGAATCAGACCGTTGAGTCAACAAGTTCGTTTAACTTTATAGATACAATCTCAGAGACACCTCGTTCTTGTTGGGTGATCCCGATAATGGCATCCGCACATGTCATGGTTTGTTTGTTATGGGTGATGATAACAAACTGAGAATTTCGGGAGAACTCTTTTACAATTTCGAGAAAACGACCGATATTTGTGTCATCTAATGGTGCATCTACTTCATCAAGGATACAGAAAGGACTGGGTTTGTTCTGGAATATCGCAAAGAGTAAGGCAATGGCCGTTAGAGCCTGTTCCCCACCTGAAAGTTGATGAATGGACTGAGGTTTTTTGCCGGGAGGACGGGCTTCAATTTCAATGCCGGATTCCAATGGGTCGTTTTCATCAATAAGGTATATACGAGCATGTCCACCTAAGAAAAGACGACGGAAAAACTCTTTAAAATACTCTCCTATCTGTTTGAAAGTTTGTGTGAACATAGATAGGACTGTTTCATCGATACGGCGGATAACTTCTTGTAATTTTTCTTTTGCTTGATGAAGGTCCTTTTGTTGAGTGGAAAGAAAATCATATCGTTTTAACAACTCTTCATATTCTTCCACCGCCATAGGATTGACAGTTCCCATTCGTTGAATTTGTTGACGGATTTGTTCAATCTGTTCATTGCGTTCGGTTTCATCCCATTCATCTGCTCCGACCTCGCTTGCAGACAAGGGATCTAAATCAATTTGGTATTCTTCGAGAATTCGTTGACGAAGGAAATCGGATTGTTGGCGAATTTGAGAATAATCCAACTCCAACTGATGAAGTTTCTCTTGTTCTTGTTGAAGGTGTTGCCGTAGTTCCTTGATGGTTTTAGTCGTCTGCTCGAAAGACTGAATATGTTGCTGGTATTGTTCTTGAGTCTGGACAAATTCTTGTTGTGCTTTTTGTCTCAATTCATTTAATTGGGCTAATTGGGTTCGTGTTTCCGATACTTTTTCATGAAGGGATTTGATTTCATAGATAAAGTCTTGAATCTGTTGTTTTGATTCATCAGTGGAGGAAGTGATGCGGTTATATTCATTTTTTAGTCGGATAATATTATTATCAATTTCCTGGATTTGGGATTGGATACTTGTGGATTGAACCCGTAGTTCTGTTGCTTTTTGTCTTTTTTGTTCAAGCCATTCTCGTAATTCTTGCAATTGAATTTGTTTTTGCTGGATTTCCTCTTTTAATTGAGTGTCATCGTGCAATATTGTTGACGCTTCTTCATCCGTTTTCGTCATTTCATTTTTTATTCTTGCTATCTCATTTTCGATGTCTTTTTGGGAATGTTGGATTTGCAACAGGATATGTTGAATCTGTTCTTGTTGTGCAATGACGCGAGCGTGTTCTATTTGTTTCTGTTGAATCTCGTTCAAGAACATGTTCTTTCTTTCCTGGAGAAAATGAATTTTTTCTTGTAAGGAAGAGGTTTGTTCTTTAAATTGAGAAATGCGCTCCCGGTTAATTTGTATTTCCTGTTGTATTTTCTTTTGTTGTTCTTGTAATTCTTCAATCTCGGAGACACGGGAGAGTAATCCACGAGATTCGTGTTTTGTCCTTCCACCCGTTACCGCACCGGACTGGTTAATAACCTCACCATCCCTTGTTACTAACTTGGGATAATACTGATGATTGCGTGCTATTTGTATTGCGTCGTCAATCGTTTTGACCAAATAGGTGTTATAGAGAAGGTACTGAAGTGCCGGGGTAATTTCTTTTTCTGAATATACAAAGTCAATGGCCGGGCCGATTAATCCCGGATATTGTTGCAATTCAGGATAAGAGTCGGTAGTTCCCGGTCGTAGGGTATCAAGAGGCAAAAATGTTACTCTTCCAGCCCAGTGTTCCTTTAAGAATGCTATAGCTATCTTTGCGGATTCCGCTGTTTTTACAATAATATTGTTAATGTTTCCCCCTAATGCTGATTCTATGGCTAACTCATATCCGTGTTCTGTACGGATTAAGTCCCCTACGGGTCCTAAAATCTGTTCACCTCCCAGGATTCCTTCATTTTTTGCATTCATGACTGCACGAACACCACTGGCAAAGCCTTCGTACTTTTCTCGTAGTTCATTTAGAGAATTAAGTCGTGCTTCCAATCTTCCGAGGGCTTCGCGGAATCCTTGATATTTTTCTTCTTCTTGATGAATTTTTTGTTCTGTATTTTGTAAAGTTTGCTTAACTTTGTCAATTTCTTCAGATATCTGTCTTATTTCCTGCTCTTGGCCCTGGATAACTTCTAATAGTTCTTGTTTTTCCCGTTCTAATTTTTGATATATCTCCTGATTGTTGTGTATGGTTTCCTGAGTTTCGGCTCTTTGTTTTTCAATGGTTTGTTGTTGAGATTGAAGCACTTGAATACGGGATTGGATTTGATTTTTAGAATGAATTTGTTCAAGCAGGAATTGTTGCTTTTGTTGAAGTTCTATTTCGGTTTGTTGAATAGAGAGTAGTTGTTGATCTTCTTCTTGTTTTAGCGTTTGTAGAGCCATCTCTAACTGCTGAATATGCTGAGTAAGTTCTATTTTCTTTTGTTCTAAGTTTGTAGTTTCAGTTTCGATTTCTTGTATCCGTTGTAGGAAAGCATCTTTTTCTTCTTCGGAAGATTTCTTTCGCATATTGAGGAACTCAATTTCTTTTTGGTGAAGTCCCAATTGCGATTCAAGGTGTTCTAATTTTGATTCAACTTCATGAAGGTATTCGCGTTTGTTTGACAGGTTTTTTTCGATTTCGGAGCGTTGCAGATAATTTTGTTCTTCCTGCGTTTCCAGGAGGGTGAGTCGGTCTAATTCTGTAATGTAGTTTTGCTTTTTTTCATTTAGTTCTTGTTTAAAGTCGTGAATTTTTTCTTGAAGAGTATTGTATATAAACCAAGAATTACGAACTTCTAATTCTTTCAATTTTTGGATAAGATTCCTATATCGTTGGGCGATTTGAGCCTGTCGTTTTAAACTCCGGAGTTGACGCTCTACTTCTGCGATGATATCGTGAAGACGGAGAAGATTTTGTTCTGCGGATTCTAATTTACGTAAAGCGATTTTCCTGCGTGATTTATACCGTACGATTCCTGCTGCTTCTTCAAATAAATATCTTCGGTCTTCAGGATGGGTACTGATAATTAAATCGATTTTCCCTTGCCCTATAATCGAATACGAGTCCGTTCCAATGCCGGTATCCATGAACAGTTCGGTAATATCTTTTAAACGACAGGGGACCTTATTTAAAAAATATTCCCCTTCACCAGAGCGGTAAACTTTTCGTGTAATCTGTACTTCGGAAAAGTCAACGGGTAATTTACCGTCATGATTATCAAAAGAAATGGTTGCTTCTGCCATGCCAAGGGCCGAACGGTTTTCACTCCCATTGAATATAATCTCTGCCATTTGTGTAGTTCTCAGTTCTCGGGTACTCTGTTCTCCCAAAACCCAGCGAATTGCATCTAAAATATTGCTTTTTCCACAACCGTTAGGACCTACGATTACAGTAGTACCCGGATTAAAAGATAGAACTGTCCGTTCCGCAAAAGATTTAAAACCAATAAGTTCTATCTGTTTAAGATACATATCCGTTTCCTGGTTATCTCCGAAGTTTTTACTATTATATAAAAAACTAATAAGGTCTACATAGAATTAGGTTTTTTTATTGTTATTCGTTCTATTTTCTGTGTCTTCCCACTTTTTTCATCGATTTCCAATAGTACCGCATTGAAGAGGGTTGGACCATTAGCCACTTCCCATTTTTGGGGTATGCCTGTAATAAATCGTGTGAGTACTCGACTAATCTCCATTCCAATGACAGAATGGTAAGGTCCACACATGCCTACATCCGAGATATATGCGGTTCCGCCGGGCAAAATCTGTTCATCTGCTGTTTGTACATGGGTATGTGTCCCCAGAATAGCACTACATTTACCATCTAAATGCCACGCCAAAGCAATTTTTTCTGCTGTGGCTTCTGCATGTATATCTATAATAATGATACGGGTTTCTTTTGAGACTTCGTTGATAACCTCTTCCCCCCTGCGGAATGGACAATCAATAGGTTCCATGAAGACTCTACCTAATAAGGATATAATACCTACCTTGGCACCATTGCGGGCTGTTAAAATCATATAGTTTTTCCCGGGTGTTGCAGGGGGAAGGTTGGCTGGTTTGATTACATCATGGTCATTTTCTAATGATGAAATAATGGAATCATATCGCCAGATATGATTCCCGAGAGTAAAACCGTTTATACCTGTTTTACGCAGGGATTGAAGGGTATCGGGTGTTACCCCCAATCCTCCGGCACTATTTTCTGCATTTGCAAGAGTAAGTTCAATGTCGTGTTCTTTTGTAATTTGTGGGAGAATTTCATGAACAATAGCCCGACCGGGTTTGCCAACAATATCACCTAAAAAAAGAATTCTTACCATTGAATTTCCTTATAGCAATAAAGTATGTTTTTCTTATTTATTTTGCTGTTTCCACCGCACGGGTTTCACGAACGACGGTTACTTTGATTTGCCCGGGATAAGTAAGTTCGGTTTCTATTTTTCTTGCTAAATCACGGGCAAGGACAGCCGCTTCCGCATCGTTTATTTGATTCGGCTGAACCATTATACGAACTTCGCGACCTGCCTGGATAGCAAATGCTTTTTCTACCCCGGAAAAGGAATTGCATATCGTCTCTAATTGTTCCAGTCGTTTGAGATAGACCTGTAGACTTTCACTTCTTGCTCCAGGACGAGAGGCGGACATGGCATCGGCCGATTGGATAAGTACGGCCAAAATAGAATTGGATGGCATATCCCCATGATGGGCTCCAATAGCGTTTGCTATGGTTTCTGATTCTCCATATCGTTTTACTAAATCATGTCCTAAGACTGCATGAGCACCCTCAACCTCATGTGTCAATGCCTTGCCAATATCATGGATAAGCCCCGCACGCTTTGCTTCCTGAATATTCAGACCTAATTCTGCCGCCATAATTCCTGTTAGGTGCGACACTTCAATTGAATGGCGGAGGACATTCTGACCATAAGAAGTGCGAAAACTTAATTTTCCTAATAATTTGATGATTTCAGGATGGAGTCCATGGACATCGGCCTCTAAACAGGCTTCTTCTCCTCGTTCACGGATGGTCTGATTAAATTCTTCTGTGATTTTTTCGACCAATTCTTCAATGCGTGCAGGGTGAATTCTACCGTCTTGTATCATCCGTTCCAGTGTAAGTTTTGCAATTTGTCGTCGCACAGGGTCGAATCCAGAAATAATAACGGCTTCCGGGGTATCATCAATAATAATATTTACACCGGTGGCATTTTCCAAGGTTCGTATGTTACGCCCTTCACGACCGATAATTCTTCCTTTCATCTCTTCGTTAGGCAGAGAGACGACTGTTACAGTGGTTTCAGCGACATGGTCCACTGCACACCGCTGGATGGCTTCGCCTATAATCCATTTGGCTCTTTTATCCGCCTCTTCTCTTAATTCTTCCTCAATGCGTTTTAGTTGTAATGCACAATCTCGTTTCACCTCTGTCTCAAGCATTGTAAATAACTCTTTACGGGCTTGTTCGGATGTCATACCCGCAATAGTTTCAAGTCGTTTGACTTGTTCTTGTTGAAGAGCAATAACTCGTTCTCGTTCTTTATCCAGTTGTTTTTCCCGTAGAACCAGTTCTCGTTCCTGGGTACTTAACTGAATTGCGGTTTTGTCTAAGGCCTCGGCTCGTTTTTCAATGGCTTCTTCTTTAGACTGGATTCGTTTTTCAAGGTTGGCGATTTCTCGCCTCATTTCGCGTCCTTCTGCTTCCATTTTTTGACGCATCTCTACTTCGATTTCACGGGCTCGTGTTTTTGCGTCGCGGATAATTACGGCAGATTCTCGCTCGGCGTCGGTAATTTTTTGGGCAGATTCTCGATGTGCACGGCTTAAGATGCTATTTGAACGAATTCGAACCAAAAAAAGAGTCAATAGAACGCCGAGGAGAATTCCTACAATTCCGCCTCCGATTACATAATACATCGTTAGCATGTAAGAGTCCTCCTTCTTTCATCGAAAAGGCTGGGCAAGGAATTTTATCACGGAGGGGTTGAAAACCAGCAGGAACTTATACCCTGCAAAGGATTATGGTGTTCTTGATATTAAACGCAACGAACACAATAACATAAAATATGCATTAAATATTGATAAATATAAAAAACATAACCTATTGTTCAGGTGTGTTTTTTTATTCTCGAACATATATTTTCGAACCCCTCGAAAAATATTTTTTCCTTTCCACTACCTTTTCACAGGGTTTAATTTAATTTTCATTTTTTAATCATACACTTTTATGGTTATAAACCAAGCATATTATACCTTGTTTATTGATTAAAAATAAAATTGGAAATAAGAAATTTTGCTCCTATCTTTCCCTCAATCAAAACCTTTACTATAAGGGAATAAAAAAAATAAAAAAAATTTTTTTTTTGACTTGACTTTTAGTTTTTTTTGTGGTATAGTAAATATGTGTCAAGGCTGTAGGTAGTCTTGAGGTGTATTATAAAATTTAATATAAACAAAAACCCCTAACTGTTAGGGAGGAGTAAAACTATGTTAAAACAAAAATCTTTTTTCGTAATGTTGCTTGTTAGTCTGGTTATAGGACTAAGTGCTCCAAGTTATGCGGTTCAACCACCGCCTAATCCGAGTGAATTGGATTTTTGCGCACTGTTAGACAGTGCCTACAATCTTGTTACAACGGACTTTGCATTTCTGTTAGAATTATTAGGCGATGATGCCGCTTTATTAACCATGATTCAGTGTGCAGTAGCAGATATAAACGGTGGAATAGTAGACAACATTCCGACACCGAATGGTATGTTGGATGGGAATTATGAATTACGAATTATCAAGGAACTGGTTCAAAATCCGTCTCAATATGCAAATTTGCCTTCTGGAACATTACCTGGACAAACCCGTCCCGGTGTAAATCCAACAAATGTGCTAAATGCGTATAATGCCAACTATCAAAAGTTATATACAGATG
>Ga0116210_1000566_pt1 | contig 35862 bp, 17 predicted proteins | sample TshhotsprinmetaG_FD_94483 | JGI IMG/M metagenome (GOLD analysis project Ga0116210, IMG submission 94483) | Hot spring microbial communities from South Africa to study Microbial Dark Matter (Phase II) - Tshipise hot spring metaG | ecosystem: Environmental > Aquatic > Thermal springs > Hot... | reverse complement strand
TGAGCACCAGGCAGCAGAGGAGCAGGGCAAGTCCCGAGGTCTTGACCTGGGTGGGAACGATGTTGCCCAACAGATCGGCGATGAGCACGGTGATGCCGGTGGCGCGCAGCCGCATGCCGGCCTCTTCGCCGACGGCCGCCGCCTGGTCCCGTATGATATCCGTCTTCACCACCAGCTCGTCCTCGTTCTCCGGGAATCCGGATTTCAGCATCACCATGGCCGCCGAGGCGATGTTCCCGCCGTCCGCGGCCTCCTCCTTCACCAGGGCTCCCAGGGGCATGCGCTCCTTGAGGCCGGCGACTATCTCCTCCACGCCCTGCAACGTCTGCGGGAGCTTGCCGTCGGGCGTCTCCGCAAGAACGTAGTCGGCGATGGAGCTGAGGCTCTCGCGGCTGAAATAGACCTCGCTCCCGCCTTGGTTGCGGGGATCCGAGACGATGGCGTCCTCCATGGCCAGCAGGGCAGCGAGGTTCTCCGGTTGGTAGATATTTCCTCCTTCCGGGACCTGGACCAGGATGATATCGCTGTTCTGTGGGCCGAAGATCTCCGTTATCTTCTCGTTCGCTTCCATGCTGGGCATGTTCTTGGGCATCATCTTGCTTATATCCGCCCCTGTCTTCACGTTGAAGAGGGAGAAGACCGCGAAGGCCACCATGGCCAGGGTCACTATTGCCACCGTCCAGTGATGGTGCTCCGCGAGCATGGCCATCCTCACCAGCACCCGGTCGACCACCACGCCGTAGCGGGCATCGCGGCGCCGCGTGCGCATCTTCTCCAGGTGCGACTCCAGCTTTTCCTCCCCCTTACGCCTGTCCCTGATGACCACGATGGCCGGCAACAGGGTGAGGGAGAGGAAGAAGCTGAAGGCGATGCCCATCATGCACAGCAGGCCGAAGTCCCGCATTGGCGGAATGTCGGTGATCAAGAAGGACGAGAATCCGAACACGGTGGTGACGGCGGTGAGGAATACCGCCACCCCCACCGTCTTGACGGAGGTGGTAGCGGAGAGATCGACGCTTAACCCATCCTCCCTCCCCTCGTAATAGCGGCTCAGGATGTGGATCACGTAGGCGATGTTTATGCCCAGCATGAGGGGCATGACGGCCACGCTCATGGTGGTGTAGGTGATCCCCACCCACCCCATCACCCCCACGATCCAGAAGATGGCCACGAGGATGATGAGCAGGGGCAGGCCGACGTCGGATACGCGCCGGAAGGTGAGGTAGAGGATGAGCATGATGAAGAGGAGCGCGATGAGCATGAGCTTGCTCGTCTCCTTCTGCATGAACTCCTCGGCCTCCATCTGCATGGAGGCATTGCCGTAGATATAGGTACGAACGCCCCCGATCCCCTCGAACTGCCCGGGGAGGTAATCCCTGAACCGCTTCCCCAGCGCGACGAGGTCTTTCTCGCTGAGATCGGGGTTGAGCTGGATGTTGACCAGCGTGGCGTCGTAGGTGCCCCCCTCGCCACCCTCGACGAGGCTCCCCTTGATGTGTTCGCTGTTTGCCTGGAAAATGCCGGTGAACCTCGCTCTGGCCTCCTCGGTGAAGCTCGCCCCGGCGAGGCTTGCCATCATGTCCAGGAAGGGGGAATCCGGGTCGGGATCGAGGTAGAAGTCCATGAACTGCGCGATGATGGCGTCGTCGACGGCAGCGAGATCGACGGAGGCCTCCATGCCCGCGGCCTTCAATATCTCCGGCAGTTGGTACTTCACGAAATCGAGGTAGGTCTCGACGCCGAGCACCTGCTCCTCCCCGAAGCCCGCCTCCAGCATCCTCTCGCGGTCTATATCCCACAACGCCCTGACCATCTCGGGGGCGGCGACATCGTCGGCGGTGACGAGGACGGTCTCGTAGGAGACGCCTCCGAAGATATCGTTGACGTCATTATAGGTCTGTATCGATTCGTAGTTCTGGGGCATCATGCCCTCCTGGCTGAGCTCCGTCTGCAGGCGCGGGATGCCTGCGATGAGAAAGGCGGTGACCAGGGCGATCACCATCACCACCAGCCAGGGACGTTTCTCCGATTGATCGGCGAGGAATGTGAAAAGCTTCAACGCGCGCGACCCCCTGCCATATCTTGTCTCAAGTTCGCAGCCGTCCTCTATCTCTGCCTTTCATCTTGGGTAGCTTCTTCTTCTTCTTCTTCGGACCGCCGCCCGGATCCCCTTAACGGCTACTGGTCGCGGGGCCCCTTTCCGCGGGCAAGCTGACCGGCGTCACGCCCGTCCCGCCCCTGTCTTGTACCCCATTCCCCCACTCGCTACCGTTAAACAATGCGGGCGGCCTCCGCCGCTACCGGATGGCGTGTTCTTCATACAAATCCCAGGCAAGGATAGGAGCGGGGCGCGCATGATGTCAAGGCAGGCACCCATGTGCGACAATGGCAGCGGCGTCGATTCCTTGAGGATGGGGGATCCGCGCCGGCACCAGAGAGCCGGGGAAGCGCACACGATAGAGCCGCCCCAGAGGCCGCCGCGCCCGGGTGCCGGCTCGCGCGGTCAAGGGCTGCCCTTGCGAGGCTTTCCCTCCACCAGCTCGCGCAGCACGTCCTCCAGGCGCTCCACGCCCTTCTCCCAGGAGAAGCGCTCCTCCGCCAGGCGGCGGGCCCGCTCCCCCAGCCTCCCGCAAAGCCCGTCGTCGCGGAGCAGGCGCGCCACGGCGGCCGCGAACTCCCCGGGCGCGTCGGCGATGATCATCTCCTCCCCGCCACGCACCTCCACCCCCTCCGCTCCCAGGGAGGTGGTGACGATGGGCAGCCCCATGGACATGGCCTCCAGCAGCTTTCCCCGGAAGCCGCCCCCGATGCGCACCGGGTTGACGAAGACCTTGCTGCGCTCGAAGAAGGGGCGCACGTCCTCCACGGTGCCGGTGACCACCACCGAGGGATCTTCACGCGCCAGCGCCAACAGGTCCGGCGTGGGATCCTTTCCCACCACGTAGAAGCGCGCCTCGGGCACCTCTTTCTTCACCAGCGGCCACATCTGCCCGTGGAACCAGAGCACCGCGTCACGGTTGGGGTCGTGGGGGTAGTTGCCGAGGAACATCACTGCCTGCTCGCGCTCGCACTCCCCCAGGGCGCAGAAATGCTCCACGTCCACGCCGTGGGGCACTACCTCTATGCGCAGGTCGGGGCGGATCTCCAGGAGTTCCTGCTTCCCCTCCGGGGTGAGCGTCAGCAACAGGTCCGCGTCGGCGTACATATCGAACTCGAACCTCCGCAGTCCCTTGAGGTTGCAGAGCGCGGAGAGCCCCTCGCGGGAGAAGCGCTGCACGCGCCATGCCTTGCGCCGCGCCAGGAAATAGCACTCGTGCACGGACATCACCCGTTTCATCCCCGCCAGGTCCGGGTTGCGGTAGAGATACTGGGCCACCGCGGAGTACTCGGAGATCGCCACGTCGTAGCGGTGACGCCCCACCATCTCCCGCAACGCGGCGAACATCTCGGGGGACCGGGCGTTAAGGAAATATATGGGAACGGGTGAGAGGAAGAAGTCACGGGCCTTGCGCCAGGCGGGGCGCGGTCCCGGCATGGGGACCCCCCGGTAGTCGAGGCAGAAACGGGAAACGGTGTCCTCGTGGCGTCTCTCCTCCTCCGAGACGAAGCAGAGCAGGGATACCCGGTGGCGCCGGGAGAGCAAGCGTATGCGGTTGTACACCAGGATGGGGCCCCCGATGACCTTCTCGTGGGGCAGCGTCTTGCAGAGAAAGAGTATGTCCACCTCGCGCCAGCTCCCTTCTGCTCTCCTGTAGCGCCGCTCCTCTCCTACCGTGTCCCCGCGAAACCTGCCGGCTGCGCGCGCAAGCCCGCGCGCTGCTATTTCATCGCTTTCCGCCTTTCATGCATCGGCCGCCGGGGGGCCCGTTTTTAGGGTCCCCGGCCCTGCCACCCGCCCCAACCAGACAACCGGCAAAAAGATGTTTACTTAATGTTAACATTGCCTTATAATTATCCCCATCGGCCGGTCGACACGGACAGAGAACCTCATCGCTGTTTCAGTCCCGGTTATATTCGCGGTTTTTACAGGCACTTGCCCAATCGCACCAGGCATCGCCGCCGTTCCGTCCGTATCCACCGGCCCCGTATGAGAAAAACGGGGAAAGGCCCGACAAACCCAGGAGGTGATAGAGATGCCGTTAAACGTCGGCAAGTGGCCGTTGAAGGCGGCGACGCACTTCGTCTTGGAGAACAAGACGGCCCTGATCAGCGGGGACAAGAGCCTCACCTACAAGGAGCTCAACCAGCGCGTCAACCGCGTGGCCAACGGGCTGCTCGAGGCGGGGCTGAAGAAGGGGGACCGCGTGGCGGCGCTCTTCTTCAACTGCATCGAGTTCATGGAGGTCTACTTCGCGTGCGCCAAGGCGGGGTTCATCTTCATCCCGCTGAACTTCCGCCTCACCGCGCGGGAGCTGGCCGAGATCTTCGAGGACACCGAACCCCGCGCCCTCTACTTCCATTTCGAGTTCGGGCCGGTCATCGGCGAGCTGCTGCAGCTCTACAAGAAGCCCATCGAGGTCCTGGCCACTGTGGGGGAGCCGGTGCCCGAATTCGCCTTGCCGTACGAGGAGTGGATCAACAGGTTCAGCGACGAGGAGCCCGTGGTGCCCGACCCGCCGGACCTGGAGGATCCCCAGCTCATCATGTACACCTCGGGGACCACGGGGAGGGCCAAGGGCGCGGTGCTCCCCCACCGCAAGACCTTCTGGAACACCTTCAACGACTCCCTGGAGCTGCAGTTCCACCTGGATGCCGTCTCCCTGGTCTCCATACCCCTCTTCCACTCCGGAGGCCTCAACATCATCTGCGTCCCCACCCTCTACAACGGCGGCACGGCCATCGTGCCCAAGTTCTTCACGCCCGACGACGCCCTGCGCCTAATCCAGGAATACCGCGTGACGCACTTCGGCGCCGTGCCCACCATGCTGCAGATGATGCTCGACGTCCCCGATTTCGACAAGTACGACCTGAGCTCCCTCATGGGGGTGGGCATAGGGGGCGCCCCCGCCTCCAAGGAGCTCTTGGAGAGGATACGGGACAGGATAAACCCGCCCTACATCGTGCAGGTCTTCGGGTGCACGGAAACCTCCATCATACTCGCCTGCCATAGTATGGAAAAACTTGGCAGCGCTGGACTGCCCATGACCCACGCCGAGGTCAAGGTACTCAAGGAGGACGGCACCGAGGTCAAGCCCGGTTCCGGGGAAATAGGCGAGATATGCACGCGCGGCCCCTACGTCATGCTCGGCTACTGGAACATGCCTGAGGAGACGGCGGAGGCCCTGAAGGACGGCTGGTTCCACTACGGCGACCTGGCCACCGTGGACGAGGACGGCTACATCTACGTGGTGGACCGCAAGAAGGACATGATCATAAGCGGCGGCGAGAACATCTACCCCGCCGAGGTGGAGAAGGTGCTCTCGGAGCACCCCAAGGTCGCCGACGTGGCCGTCATCGGCATGCCGGACAAGAAGTGGGGCGAGGTGGGCCATGCCATCATCCTCCTCAACGACCCTAACGACCCCATCACCATGGAGGAGATGGAGGCCTACTGCGAGGGCAAGCTGGCCCGCTACAAGATACCCAAGAAGATCTCCTTCGTGGAGGAAGTGACCCGCACCCTCACGGGAAAGATCATGAAGGAGGAGCTGCGCAAGCGTTTCGCCAGCGGCTGAGTCGCAAGGCCCAGGGGCAACACCTGGAGGGCAAGCCCCATCTGTTGCCTTTTATAGGACCAAGGGAGAGGCTCCGTCCCTCCTTTGACCCTCCCCTTCCTTCTTCCGGCCCGGAGCGTTGGGGTAACGGTCTCGCTCCGTAGGCTGCGCTGCGACCAACCCGGTCGTTCCCGGGTAAGGTGGGGGCAACAACCGGAGGTCAGGGTCATTCGTTGCCTTTTGGGGTTGAGCCTGGGCAGCACCGCCGTGACGTTTTACGGTGCTTTTCCGGGTGAGATTGCTTCGTCGCTCCGCTCCTCGCGATGACGTTCTCCGGGTGCTCCTCGCAACGGCGTTTCCCGGGTGTTCCTCGCAATTACTTTTTCCGGGGGCAACACAAGGGGGTGCAACAACCGGGGGTCAGGCCACGTAAATGTCTAGGCGCCCCATGCCGCAAGAGCTTCCTTGGCCGCCTCGCGGGCGATGCGAGCATCCTGGGCGGGGGTTCCCCCGGCGATGCCCACCGAACCCAGGGAGCGCCCGCCGTCATCCAGAATGGGCATGCCCCCGGGCACGGGGCAGAACCTCTCGTTCCATCCGGAGGTGGGGATGCCCCAACCGGGCGCATCCTTCCTCCCGAAGGAAGCGGCATCGGCGCTGGGCATGCGGAAGGCGGCCGCCGTCCATGCCTTGTCCCTAGCCAGCTCCGCGGTGGGAAAAAGGGCGCCATCCATGCGGTAGAAGACGCGCGGCCATCCATCGGGATCGCTCAGGCACACGCTCACCAGCAGGCCCATCCTCTCCGCCGCCTCCAGGGCCGCCTCCACCACCTTGGTATATCTTTCCAATCCACTGGCGGGCGGCTCCTCCACGTCGTACATGGCGGACCAGCAGCGCTGGCTGACGGTGTTGTCGTCCAGGGCGGAGGGCGTCCCGCTGGTCCCCACCCCGCCGATGACCTTCATGTCCCTGTCCCGGATGGGTATGCCCCCCATGATGGTGGTCAGCCTCCCCTTGTGCTTGAACTGCAGGCCCATGCCGTGATGCCCCAGCGGCAACTGGTCGAGGGGTGCGAGGGCGGTGCGGGGATCCGTCATGCGCCCCAGCATGAGGGTGGGCGCCAGGAAAGTGGCGGCGGTCCAGGCCTTTTCCACCGCGATGTCGAAGGTGGCGGGAGGAGCGCCCTCCATGCGGTGCCCGGCGACGAGAGCCCCCGCCCTGTCCACCACCGCGATGCTGCACGGCCAGCCGACGAGCTCGCCCGCCACCCGCTCCGCCGCCCGCAGGCCGCGGCGCGCCAGCTCAAGGGTCACCAGATCTATCTCGTTGCTCCCCGAAGGCTCCACCTTCCCCTCCACTTGCCCCTTTCACCCATCCCTTCCGGTCCGATCACCTTCCGTCCCACCCATCCCTTCCGGCCGTCTCATACCCTTCCGCCCCAACTATCCCTTCCGTCCGTTTTATCCCTTCCGTTACGCTCATACCCTCCGGTACGCCCATACCCAACGGCGCGCTCATCCCCCAGCCGCGCTTGTACCCTCCGTCCCGCCTAACCCTTCCAGTCCGTTGTGGCCGCCAGGTCCGCCCCGCTCCCCGCCACGTCTGCTATGATGACCTTCCCGCAGCGCACGGGGGGCTTCACCCTCACCCCCACCGTCTCGCGCATGATGTCGGCCATGAGCGTCTTCAGGACGGGTCGCGTGGTGCGCACCGGCAGCAGGGGATAGGCGTCGTCCATGGTGCGCACGGTGGTGGTCAGGGTGCGCACCGGCTCTCGCAATTCCTTGAGGACGTACCTCTCCCCCTGCTTGCACTGCGCTCCCTTGATGCGCGTTACGTTTCCTTTTTTATCCAGGGACACGACCACGCGGCAGCCCAGGGGGCAACCGATACAGATCACGGTCTCGCTCGCCGCCATCTCAGGCCTCCTCCCCCGTCTCCCCCCTCCCGCAGTCCACGCGCAACTCCCCGCCACTTATGAATTGGGATAATCTGGCAACCGGCACCTTCTCGATAATCATCTCGCCGGGCCGCACGGAGCGAAAGCGTTTCCAGGCCTTGCCGCCAAGCCTCAGCGCCGCCTTGCGTCCCGGCCGCGTCACGCGCAGGTGCAGGGTCACGTCCTCCTTGCCGGAGATGTACTGCGGCACCACGTACTTCACGTTCTCCCCCGGGCTCACCCGCACCTTTCCCGCGAAGGGCATCTTTCCCTTGTCCGCGAAGCGGGCGGCGGCGCGCCCGGCGGCCTCGGCCTCCCAGCTCACCCAGTCCACCAGGTCGTGCACCTGCACCACGTTGCCGCCGGCGAAGATGCCGGGCACCCGGGTCTGGCGGTTCTCGTCCACCACCGGGCCCCCGGTCACCGGGTCCAGCTCCACGCCCGCCTTGAGGGAAAGCTCGTTCTCGGGGATGAGCCCGGCGGAGAGCAGGAGGCAGTCGCAGGGGACGAACCTCTCCGTCCCCGGCACCGGGCGCCGCTCCGCGTCCACCCGCGCCACCGTCACCCCTGCGATCCTGCCCTCGCCGTGCACGAAGGTCACCGTGTGCTCCAGGAGCAGGGGTATCCCGAAATCGTGCAGGCATTGCACCTCGTTGCGGATGAGGCCGCCCGGCCAGGGCATGATCTCCACCACCGCCTCCACCCTGGCGCCCTCCAAGGTGAGCCGCCGGGCCATGATCATCCCTATGTCCCCGGACCCCAGGATGACGAACCTCTCCCCCGGGATGTACCCCTCGATGTTCACGTAACGCTGGCAGGTGCCGGCGGTGAGCACGCCGGAAGGCCTCCCCCCGGGGATGCCCAGCGTACCGCGGGCCCTCTCCCGGCATCCCATGGCCAGCACCACCGCGCCCGGCCTGAACCTCATGTAGCCGTGGCGGCTGCTCGCGGCGGTGATCTCGCGCCCCTCACCGAGGTCCAGCACCATGGTCTCCAGCCTGGCCTCCACGCCCGCCTTCTCCGCCCGCCGCATGAAAACCCTCTCGTACTCGGGCCCCGTCATGTCCTCGCCGAAATAGAGCAGGCCGAAGCCGTTGTGTATGCACTGCGGCAGCAGCCCGCCCAGCCTCTCCGACCGCTTTATGATCACCACCCTTTCCGCCCCCTGCTCCCTGGCGGCGATGGCTGCCGCCAGGCCGGCGGGCCCGGCGCCGATGACCGCGACGTCGATCCTCTCAGCCATCGCCCTCCTCCTTCCCGAGGATATCCTTCACCCTGCAGGAAAGGTGGGTGGAATCCCCGCCCTTCTTGGTCACCTCGCTCTCCGGGATGCCGAGCTCGCGCGCCAGGATGCGCGTGACGCGGGGGCCGCAGAACCCGCCCTGGCACCTGCCCATGCCCGCGCGCACGCGATGCTTGACCCCGTCCAGGGTGGTGGCGCCCCTGCGGATGGCCTCCACGATCTCGCCCTCGGTGACCGTCTCGCAGCGGCACACCACATGCCCGTAGCGCGGGTCCTTCCTGATGAGCTCGCTCTTCTCCTTGTCGGAAAGGCGGCTGAAATCCGGTATTCCCTTGCGGCGGGGGTTGAACTTCGGGTCGGGCTCCAGCTTGAGGCCGTCCTTCCGCAGGACCTCCACCACCTCCGCCGCCGCCCCCGGGCTGGCGCTCACCCCCGGGTAGCCGATGGTCATGTTGATGAAGCGGGGGACGCGGCCGGACATCCCCACCTCGCACTCGTGCCAGCCGATCTCGTAGTTGCGGAGCATGAGGAAGCCGCAGAAGGCGTTGATCACGTTCTCCCGCGAGATGTCGGGCACCAGCCGGCGCGCGTTCTCCAGCGCCTTGCGGGCCATGTGCTCGGTGGTGGAATGGTCCCCGCGGCGGTTTATCTGGAGCTGGATGCCGAAGAGGAGGTTCCCCTCCACGGTGGGGACCACGATGTTCATGTCCCCCGGCTCCTCGGGAAGCACGCTCACCAGCCCGTTGACCAGCCCCTCGCAGCGGCGGTCCAGGACGCCCACGTACCCCTTTATGGGAAAGAGCACGAAGTCGTCGGCGCCCACCATGGCGGCTATCTTGTCCACCCATTCGCCGGCGGCGTTCACGACGTAGCGCGCCCGGAAGTCACCGCGCGAGGTGGCGACCTCGAACCAGTGATGGCCCGCCTTCATGTCCAGGACCTCCGTTTCCAGCATGAGGTGGACCCCGTTGTCGCAGGCGTTCTCCACCAGGGCCTGGGTGAGGTAGACGGGGTTGACCACGGCGATGTCGGGATCGTGCAGGCCCCCCAGGATCTTCGGTGAGACGTTGGGCTCCATCTCCTTGAGCTCGGGGTACCAGTAGAAGCGGTCCTTGCCCAGGCCCAGGCTCTCCGTGCGCCGGGCCAGCTTGTCCAGCTTCTCCTTCATCTTCATGTCCCAGCACATCTCCCAGCCCCCCACCTTGCGGAAGGGGACGTCGAGTTCCGCGCACAGGGGCTCCATCATGGCGAGGGAACGCCAGAGGAGGTGGCTGCGGCGGTATTCCGGCCGGAACTCGAGGGTATCCTTGCCCTGGTTGACCACGCCCACGTTGGCCTTGGTTATCCCCCAGCCCACGTCCACGTTCTTCTCCACCAGGGTGACGTCCACGCGGTACCTGGAGAGCTCGCGCGCGGTGGCAGCCCCCAGGACCCCGGCCCCTATTATGAGCACCTCCGTTTCGGCATAGGACATGCCTTCCTCCCAGGTCGGACAAGCTCCCCGCGCGGTCATCATATTTCCGATTATGGGCAAACGTCAATTTTCGCCGGCGCAAGCGAGGCGAGGCCCGGCTCTGGGCCTTGCGCGGGCGCTTAGGTAAAGATAGGGTTTCGCCCGGTTCCCTTGGCGAGCCACCGCCACGCCCTTCCTCCCATCATATATAGTGGGTGTACATATAGTGGGTATCGTGGTGGGTATCGCGGTGGGTATCGCGGTGGGTATCGCGGCCAAGCCGCGCCAGACATGAACGAGACCTGACCCCAACGCATGTCCAGACATGAACGAGACCTGACCCCAATGCATGTCCCCCAATGCATGTCCGTTGATACCGTCCGGGGAGGCACACCGCCGTTTTTGACCGCCGCAGGGCGTTGTTGGATAATGTTTATGGTTTTCGGGCGGAAGGAACCGGCCGGAGAGCCGCAGGGCGGAAGAAAGGCGGTACTTCCTTATACCAGATGTTTCCATAAGACGCGGATCGGAGGGTTGAGATGGAAAGCAGGTCTTTCAGGGCGCTGGTGGTGCGCGAGGGCGAGGGCGGGGTCTTCGCCCGCAGCCTGGAGGAGAAGAAGATCGAGGACCTTCCGGAGGGTGACGTCCTCATCAAGGTCCACTACAGCTCCGTGAATTACAAGGACGCCCTGTCGGCCGACGGCAACCGCGGGGTCACCAGGAACTACCCCCACACGCCGGGCATCGACGCGGCGGGCGTGGTGGAGGAGAGCGCGAGCGGAGACTTCTCCCCGGGGGACGAGGTGCTGGTCACCGGCTACGACCTGGGCATGAACACCTCGGGAGGGCTGGCCGAGTACATACGCGTCCCCTTCTCCTGGGTGGTGAAGCTGCCCGAGGGGCTGACGCTGCGGGAGGCGATGATCTACGGGACGGCGGGCTTCACGGCCGCCCTCTCGGTGTGGAGGCTCACGGAGGCCGGGGTGAAGCCGGAAGTGGGCGAGGTGCTGGTGACCGGCGCCACGGGCGGCGTGGGCAGCATCGCCCTGCGTATCCTGGCCAAGCTGGGGTTCACCGTGGTAGCGGCCTCCGGGCTCATGGACGAGGCGGAGTTCGCCGGCTACGAGAAGAAGCTCCTGGAGCTGGGCGCCGCGCGCGTCATCCCCGCCTCAGAGGTGGACGACACCTCGGGGAAGCTCCTCCTCAAGGGGGTCTGGCCGGGCGCGGTGGACACGGTGGGGGGCAACATCCTGGCCACGGTGGTGAAGTCCGCCGCCTACGGCGGGGTGGTGACCACCTGCGGAAACGCCGCCGGCCACGAGCTGGCCCTCAACGTCTACCCCTTCATCCTGCGCGGCGTGAGCCTGCTGGGCGTGGACTCGGTGGAATGCCCCATGGACCTGCGCCTCAAGGTCTGGGAGAAGCTCGCGGGCGAGTGGAAGCCGGACAACCTCGAGGAGCTCTCCTCCGAGATCACCCTGGAGGAGGTGGAGGAAAGGATAAAGCTCCTCCTCGCCAAGCAGTCCAAGGGCCGCGCGGTGGTGAGGATCCAGTAGCCGGCGCGCCGACGCGCTGGGCAGGCGCGCCGACGCGCCGCCGGGTCACATCACCGGCCTTCGCTCCGACCCTTTTCCCTTTCGCGTGCAAAGGCACCGCGGCCATATGGCCTGCTGCGCAGGCGATCCCCTCCCGCGACCCCTGCCCTTCTGCGGACAAAGGCACCGCTGGCGCAGGCCGTGGATGAGGCCCCTCATCAAATTCTTTGCATATTGCAAAAATTTATAAATTCAAATATAATTACCCCGCGAGAAAAGAGAGCGCAACGGTTGGAGGGAGCCGAGCCGCGAGCTTCGAGCATGCTTGCGGGTCCGCCGGCGGAGAGCGTGTCGGCGGCGTAGATCATCACAAGCGTCAAAGGAAGTCGCGGCATGGCCCGCAAGCACGGCGGGAAAGCGGGGATGCGCCAGAGAGCGGCCAATGCCGCCGCGATCAAAAGGAGCTGAGTCATGAGCCGCAAGTGCGACTGGAAAGGAAAGAACGTCCTTATAAGCGGTGGGGCGAGCGGCATCGGCCTGGCGTTCGCCGGCCTGCTGGCGGATAAGGGCGCCTTGCCCCTGCTTGCGGACAGGAACCCGGAGGCCCTGGAGGTAGCGCTGCGCGAGTTGCGCGGCCGCGGGCTGGAAGGGTACGGCTTCCAGGTGGACGTCACCGACATCTCCGCCGTGAGGGACCTCAGGGATAGGCTGCGCGAAAAGGGGCTGGCGCCGGACCTGCTGATCAACTGCGCCGGCGTCACCCTGGTGGCCCACGTCTCCGCCACCGAGCTGGAGGAGTGGAACCGCATCATCGGCGTCAACCTCATGGGCACGGTCAACATGGTGGAGGCCTTCCTCCCCGACCTGCTGGAAAGGGGCGCCGGCCACATCGTGAACATCGGCTCCATCGACGGCCTCGTCCCCATGCCGGGGCTTTCCGCCTACTGCGCGAGCAAGTTCGCGGTAAGCGGCCTTAGCGAGGTGCTCTACTACGACCTTGCGCCCCGCGGCATCGGCGTAACCCTGGTCTGCCCCGGCTACGTGAACACCCCCATGGCCCGCGCGCATCCCGTGAAGGACCTGCCCATACGCTTCCGGGGCTGGGAAACCGTCTCCCGCCTGCTGGAGCTCTTCAGCAGCAGCCCGGAGAGGATCGCGCGCCGCGCCATCAAGGGCGTGGAGGAAGGGCGCTTCATGGTCATCCCCGGACTGCCCTCGCGCCTCATGTACCTCTACCGCCGCCTCTTCCCCCGCCTCGCCGCCTCCTCCGGGGTGGCGGTGGCCCGCCTTTACGACCGCCTCCGCCGCATGCATCTCCGCCGGGCGATCCAGGCTTGCGACGTCCGCTGACACGGCCCTTCTCCCTGATACCGGGCTGGCGGTTCCCCGCTCCCAACTCCTCCCATCCCCGGCCTCGTCCCCTTCCGGGGGTCAGCCGGCATCTTGACGCAGCGGGGCAGAGGCCGTATTATAAAAAACCGACCAGTTGGTATGTTGTTAAGGGGCGGACCGGTTCGCCTCGGGGCGGCGCGAGCGCGAGGGAGGGAAAATGCGCGGGGAAAGGCACGAAGAAACGCACGGGAAAACGCGCGGGGAAACGCGCGGGGAAATGCGCGGGGATACGCAAGGGAAAATGCGCGGGGAAAGGCACGAAGAAACGCACGGGAAAATGCGCGGGGATATATACCGGCAACTGGCCCGCCACCTGGACCGGGCCCACGCGGGAGTGCCCATGTCCCCTCACCTGCTGGGGATACTGGAGATACTCTACCCCGGGGAGGAGGCGGAGGTGGCCCTGGGGCTCTCCATCTACGAGACCAGGACCCTCTCCCAGATGCAGGAAGCGCTGCCGGAGAAGGCCGGCCGCCTGGAGGAGATCCTCATGAGCATGGCCAAGCGAGGCACGGTGCTCACCGTGGAGAAGCCCGGCAAGGGGAGGGTCTTCAGGCTGCTCCCCAGCATAGTGGGGTTCGCCGAAACGCCCTTCCTCTCGGGCGAGGACACCCCCGAGAAGCGCGAACTCGCCCGGCTGTGGAAGGATTACCTCGACGCGGAGTTCGGGGAGGAGCTCGCCAGGGGCGTGCCCCTCATCAGGGTGGTGCCCATAAGCGAGTCCCTGAGCGACGAGACGCAGGTGCTACCGTCGGACGCGATTGCGGAGATGCTGGAGAGGCTCGACTACTTCGCGGTGGGCCACTGCCCCTGCCGCCAGATGGCGAGGTACTTGGGAGAGGGCTGCGACCACCCCACGGAGCGCTGCATGCACTTCGGCACCCTGGCGCGCTACATGGTGGAGAACGGCCACGCCCGCCGCATCGACAGGGAAGAGGCCCTGCGGATGCTCAGGGACGCGACTGAGGAAGGCCTGGTGCACGTCTGCGACAACGTGGACGGCCTGCTGCACACCATCTGCAACTGCTGCCCCTGCTGCTGCGCCTTCTTCCGGGCGAAGCTCACCCGCGGGCTCTCCACCATGTCGCGCTCCAACTACGTGGCGAGGGTGGACGGGGAGAGCTGCATCGGCTGCGGGACCTGCGGGGAGAGGTGTCCCGTGGGGGCCGTCGAGGTGGTGGAAGGAATTGCCAGGGTGGACGGGGAGAGCTGCATCGGCTGCGGGGTATGCACCCCCACCTGCGAGGCGGGGGACGCCATCCGCCTGTACCCGCGCGAGCAGGCCGCCCCGCCCCCCGACCTGCAGAGCTTCATCGCTGCGCGCATGAAGGGTTGACGAGGGCCGAGGAAGGGCCGAGGAAAGGGCGGCGGAGGGCCGGCGGGCAGGGCCCGGACGCGCAACCGGCCCCGCGAGGCCCGGGGGAGCCGCGGCGCGCGGCAGGTTAATACGGCAATAAATGGCAGGCGATGATGGAGGCCGGGCGGCGGCGGGAAGAGGCCCGGGGAGACCGGGACCGCTAAGGACGGGCTGCCGGGGAGGAAAAGAGGAGGAATGACGGGGAAAGGCGACGCGCAGGCGGCCTTGGCATCGCCCCCGAGGGAGGAAGAGGCCAGCAAGGGCATGCGCACGCGGCGGCGCATCGTGGGCCACGCCACCCTGCTCATCTACGCCAAGGGGTACGCGCGCACCACCATAGACGACGTCATCCGGGCGGCGGGCATCACCAAGGGGAGCTTCTACTTCCACTTCTCCTCCAAGGAGGAGCTGGGATACGCGGTGATCGAGAACGCCTCCTCCCACATCCTGGGCAGGCTTCGGGAGGCCCTCGGGCGCCAGGACCTCACCCCCTCGGGCCGCATCGAGGCCATGCTACGGGAGGTGCAGTCCATCGTTGAGGCGGCGGACTGCTCGCGCGGCTGCATCCTGGGCAACCTCGCCCTGGAGACCAGCAACAGCCACCCCGGGTTCCGCGAGGCCATCGCCCGCGCCTTCCGCGACTGGTCCGCCCTCATCGCCTCGGAGCTCGAGGGGATGAAGGAGGCGGGCGAGCTGCCCGCCGGCTTCGACAGCGCCGCCTACGCGGACTTCGCGGTGAGCGCCCTGGAGGGGGGGATCATGATGAGCAAGGTGGCCCTGGACCCGGGGCCCATGCGCAACAGCATCGCCCTCATCCTGGAGCATTTCCGCATGCTCTCCGGGACAGGTGTCCCCGGGAAGGCGGGGCGTGGCGGGAAAAGAGAGGCCGCGGGGACCGCGCCCACGGGCGCAAGGCGAGCGGCGCGCGGGGAGGGACCCCGGCCTCGCAACGCGAAACGATAGGGCTGCCCTCCAGGGCTGAGTCTTACAGGAGGTAAGAGCATGACGGATGGGGTTTCCGAGAACGTCTACGAGAGGCTGCGGCAACTGCTGGACCAGCACCCCGCGGGCTGCGTGCCGTCGCCGGAGATCATGGAGATCCTCCGGACCTTCTTCAGCGAGGAGGAGGCCCGGGTGGCCCTGGGCCTGGGGTTCCGTCCCTTCCGCGTGGAGGACGTGGCCCGCCGCGCCGGGGTGGACCCGCAGGAGGCCAGGGAGAGGCTGGAGTCCCTGGCCGACAAGGGGGTGGTCTTCGCGCGCGAGAAGGACGGCGAGTGGGGTTACGCCCTGCTCCCGGTGATGCCCGGCATCTTCGAGTTCCCCTACATGAAGGGGCTGGACGAGGAGACGCGCGCCAGGCTCAACCCGCTGTGGAAGAGCTACCTTCCCAAGCTCGCCAAGGGCTTCGGGACCCCCTCCACCGCCTTCTCCCGCATCATCCCCATCCAGGAGGAGGTGGAGAGCGAGCCGGGCGTGCTCCCCTACGACAAGGTCTACGACATGATCGACAGGGCGGAGGTGGTGGGCATCGCCCGCTGCGCCTGCCGCGAGCTGGAGCAGAAGTGCGATGCCCCCCGCGAGGCCTGCATGCTCTTCGACGAGACCTGCACCTACCTGGTGGAGCGGGGCTTCGGCCGCTACCTCACCAAGGAGGAGATGAAGGAGAAGCTGCGCGAGTGCGACGAGGCGGGGCTGGTGCACCAGATCAACAACGTGCAGGAACGCCTCACCTTCGTCTGCAACTGCTGCCCCTGCTGCTGCGGCCTGCTGCGCACCGCCCTGGAATGGGGCAACCCCAACGTCTTCACCTCCTCGGGGTACATCCCGGTGAACGACCCCGATCTCTGCGACGGCTGCGGCATATGCGCGGACGAGAGGTGCCCGGTGGGCGCGCTGAGCATGGTGGAAGAGCTGGCGGTGGTGGACGGGGAGCGCTGCATCGGCTGCGGGTTGTGCGTCACCGGCTGCCCCAACGGCGCCATGTCCCTGTGCAAGAGGGAGGACGCGGCGGTGCCGCCGCGGAACATGACGGAGATGGGGCTGCGCATACTGCAGGATATCGGGAAGCTGGATTCCTTCGTGCGCTACCTGCAGCCTTGAGCGGTACCTACCCTCTCCCCGCGATGACGGAGGCGCCGCTGCGCGCCACCACCGCCAGCTTCTCCGACACGTAGAGGTCCCGGCAGAGGAAGCGCCTCTTCTTCCCGCTGGAAGTCTTTGGCAGAGTGCCCGCCGGCACCAGCACCACCTCGCGCACGGGCACCCCTATCTCCTCGCGCACCGCGGAGGAAACTGCCTGCGCCGTCTCCCGCGCCGCGTGGGGGCAGGAGAGGCGCGTCTCCCCTACCAGCACCAGGCGCTCGCGGCCGCGCGAGGTGGTGATTCCGAAGGCCACCGCGTTGCCCTTGCGCACCCCCTCCACGCGCTCGGCGCAGCGCTCCACGTCCTCGGGGAAGAGGTTGCGCCCCCCGATGATGACCATGTCCTTGATGCGGCCCACCAGGTGCAGCTCCCCTCCCGCCAGGTAGCCGAGGTCGCCGGTGTGCAGCCAGCCGCCGCGCAGCGCCTCCGCCGTGGCCGCCGCGTCGCCCCAGTACCCCTGCATGAGCGAGGCGCCGCGCACGCAGACCTCCCCCACCTCCCGCTCCGCGGCGGGGGAACCGTCGTCGCGGTTGACGCGCAGCTCGAGGCCGGAGAGCGGCGCCCCCAGGGAAACCAGGCCGCGCGCGTCGGCGCTCCCGGGCTCGCAGGGCACCGCCACGCCCTCGTCCTCGATGGCGCGGCGCGAGACGTGATCCACATGGTAATTCCTGCCAGGCTCCGGGAAGGTCACCGCCAGGGTGGCCTCCGCCAGCCCGTACACGGGGTAGGGCACCTCGGGCCGCAGCCCGTAGGGGGCGCCCGCGGCCACGAAATCGTCCAGCACCGCGGGGTCTATGGGCTCGGCGCCGTTCAGGGCCAGGCGCAGGCTGGAGAGGTCCAGGCCCTCCGCCCTGCCCGAGCGCAGCACCCTCGTGGAGAGGGCGAAGGCGAAATTGGGGCCGCCGGTGATGGTGGCGCGGTGCTCGCTCACCGCGCGCAGCCACAGCGAGGGATCCGCCACGAAGCGCTGCGGGGACATGAGCACCAGGGTGCAGGAGGCGGAGAGGGCGGTGACCAGGAAACCGATGAGCCCCATGTCGTGGTAGAGGGGCATCCAGGAGACCACCGTGTCGCGGCTGTTCACCCCGACCTTCTCGGCAATGGCCGCCGCGTTGGCCAGTACGTTCCCGTGGGTGAGGATGACCCCCCGCGGCTCGCTGGTGGACCCCGAGGTGAACTGCACCAGGGCCACGTCGTCCCGCGAGGCGGGGCTGGGAGGGAGGTCCCCTCTCGCCTTCAGCTCCTCCATGGCCAGCAGCCGGAAGCCCTCGCCCATCTCCTCCACCATGGGAATGAAATCCCCGGGCAGGGCGAGCGCCTCGGCCCCCACCTTCTCCAGGCGCCTGCGGCTCTGCTCCATGAAGGAATGGGGGTCCACCGCGCGCATGGGCAGGGGAAGGGGCACCGCCACCGCACCCAGGGCCCAGCACCCCAGGAAGGTGAGCACGCTCCCGGGCGTGGTCTGGGCCATGATGCCCACGCGGTCACCGGGCCCCACGCCGGCCTTCGCCAGCCCACGGGCGGTCCTCCTGGCGGCCGCGATGAGCTCCCGCGGGCGGTAAACCCTCTCTCCCTCTTCCTCCAATATGATCAAGCCCCGCCTGGAGCGGGACACGCCAGCCTCGATACCCTGCCACACGTTTCCGATCTTCCTCATAGGCTTACCTCCTTTACCCCTGCGCCCGCGGGCGCACGCCGGCACGTGACACGCAAACCGCCTTGTCGCCTCTTGCCGCTGGGATGCTTGCGAGAACCGCCGGGAGGCCTCCTGACGCGCGCTGCCCGTGTCGCACCGCCTACCTCGGTCAGCCCCCTCGGCCTTTGACCCTGTAAACACGCGGGGGACGCGAGGGTTACAGGGGTTTTACGGCGGATCCGACAGCCCGCGATCCCCGCTTTTCCCCGTCTGGCCCTGAGTGGAGAAGAGTGGGGCTTTTGGGAAATTCAATGGCTTTTTTCGGTTTGTTGTGGAGGCCCGCAAAGGATTTCGGGGGTTTTTGGGGCTTCTATGAGGTATTGTGGAGATTTTTGGGGTTACGGGGGCCTTTCCAGGGTTACGTGGGCCATGGTGGAGATCCGCGTTTCCCGGAACTCTATCCGGACCTCCCTATCACCCATTCGCAAACCTCCCTATCACCCATTCGCAATAGTCATCTCCCCGGGGCAGGGAGCCATCGCGCCCTGAAAGGAACGCTTCACCCCGGCCTCCACGCCGCCATACCCTCCTTATGCGAGGTGCTCCTCGATCTCCCGCGGGATGTCCAGGGGGGCGTTGCCCGCCGAGCAGCGGGGGACGGCGGCCACCAGGTTGGCCATCCTCTCGTAGGGGACGGTCACGAAGACCACGTCCGGCGGGTATCCCTGCATACGGCGCGCCGTCCAGTCCCCGAAGGTGACGTTGGTGCGCCCGGTGACCGCGGGATAGGCGATGGCGGCGTGGCAGAGTGACCCGGTGAGCTCCACCCGCGGCGGGATGCCGTCCCAGTAATGGTCCAGGGTTATGAGGCGGCAGGCCTGCTCGCCGTCGCAGAGGAAGACGACCAGGTCGGGGCGGAGCCCAGCCTCCTCCCCCGGCCCCAGGACTATCCTCTCGGAGAGCCCCGTGGGGGGCGGCGACCCCAGGGCCTGCATGCGGTGGAAGCTTATGATGGAGTGGGTGAGCTTCTCCCCCCGCGTGAGGAAGTTCTGGATGAAGCGCCTTCCCTCGCCGGAGGGGGGCTCGCTCAGGCCGCAATGCCAGGAGCCCCCGGGGCACGCGGAATTCTCCCTGCCGATGACGAAGGACTCCCCCGCCGCCGCCCGCTTGAGGGCTTTGCAGAAGGAGACCATCTCCCCCGTGCCGCCGTCCACCTCGTCGTTGGTGAAGGTCACCGCCACCGGCCTGTGCTCCAGGCCCAGCAGCTCCGAGAGGGTCGCCAGCTCTTCCTTCCACGCCGCTTCCATGTCCGCACCTCCCTCTTACCCCGTCTCACCCGTGGCGTCCGCCCGCCACACCTCATGCCAACGGGACTCCATGTCTCTATCTCCCTCTACCCCACCTCACGCTCGCGCGCATGCCGCCGCGCCGCCCCGCGCTTTCCCCTTACCCCGTCTCACGCTCACGTGAATGTAGTAACACCGCCCCGCGCTTTCCCCTGCCCCGTCTCACCCGTGGCGTCCGCCCGCCACACCTCATGCCAACGGGACTCCATGTCTCTATCTCCCTCTACCCCACCTCACGCTCGCGCGCATGCCGCCCCCTGACTCCCCCTCCCTGCCTCACGCCCTCACGCGCATATTATATTCCCCCCTGTCTTTCCCGAGGAAGAAAGTCCCACCTCGCAGCCACCGGCCGTCTCCGCAAAATCCCAGCTGCAGCGAACTTTACGCCTTGCAGGAGGTTGTATGGCGCGCTGACGGCATCAGGAATGGCGGCGTGGCCGGCCAATCTCGCGTTTTCTTGCAACTGTTGACAAATCCATTATCCTAAGATCAATCCGATGGTCCGGAGGTGGATGGACCGCAAAGGTCTAGCGTGGAAGAGCCGCTGGGAGGCGGCTTTTCCGTTCATCATAAGGATGTCTTCCCATAACGCCTGACTCGACCGTCGGAAAGGCGCCGGGGGATGCATGGAGCGTAAAGCGGCGTCCGCAAACTGGTAAAATATCCTCGTGGAAGATAACCTCGTGGCCGCTTTCGCGCAAGGCGCGGCCGCGGGGCCTGCCGGAGGCGGGAAGGGAGGCGGCGATGGAGGGCGAGGAACGGGCGGCGCGTGGGGGAGCGCGCGGGGAATCGCGCGGGGGAGCGCGCGAGATAGCCTACGAGGAGCACGTCATCGAGGAGGAGCCCTTCTACGTGCCGGTGGGCGACGAGGTGGAGGTCTTCCGTGCGGCCTACCGCGCGCGCCTTCCGGTCTCCCTCAAGGGGCCCACCGGCTGCGGCAAGACCCGTTTCCTCGAGTACATGTCCTGGAAGCTGGGCCGGGAGGACGGCGAGCCGCTGCCCCTCATCACCGTGGCCTGCCACGAGGACCTCACCGCCGGCGACCTGGTGGGGCGCTACCTCCTGCACGGCGAGGAGACGGTGTGGGTGGACGGCCCCCTCACCGCGGCGGTGAAGGCCGGCGCCATCTGCTACCTGGACGAGGTGGTGGAGGCGCGCAAGGACACCCTGGTGCTCATCCACCCTCTGGCGGACCACCGGCGCATGCTCCCCCTGGAGAAGAAGGGCTCCCTGGTGCGGGCCCATCCCCGCTTCCTCCTGGTCATCTCCTACAACCCGGGCTACCAGAGCATGCTCAAGGACCTGAAGATCAGCACGCGCCAGCGCTTCGCGGCCATCGACTTCTCCTACCCGCCCGCCTCCCTGGAGGCGCGCATCATCGCCGGCGAGGCGGGGGTGGAGGAGGGTCTGGCGCGCGACCTGGCGCTGCTGGGCGAGCGCGCGCGCAGCCTGGGGGAAGGAGGCATGGACGAAGGGCCCTCCACCCGGCTGCTCATCTACGCCGCGCGCCTGGTGGGCCATGGGGTGGAGCCGCGCCGCGCCTGCGAGACGGCCCTGGTGTCGGCGGTCTCCGACGACCCGGTCACGCAGCAGGCCCTGCGCGACCTGGTGGCGGCGGTCTTCCCGTGAGGCGGCCTTGAAGCGGCCCGTGAGGAAGACGTTGGATCCCCTTGAAAGGGATGAGGGGAATCTTGCATATGAATCTCGCATATCATAGAAGGGTGCTCATTTTGAGCTCACAAGGCTCCGTAAAGGCCACGCGGCCAATCGGTTCTTGCCAGCCGGTTCTTGGTAAAATATGGTATATGCATGAAGGGAGCGCGCTTTGACCTCGCCGCTCAACCTGTCCATCTACGCGACGGACGTCCTGCACGGCGCCGTCGCCGGCGAGAGCGGCGCCTTCCCGGGCGAGAGCGGCGCCTATAACGGCGTAACCGGCGTCACCGCCGCCACCGGCCCCGCGCCCGCGCCCCGCGAGGAAGCGGGCCCCCTCCGCGCGGGGGGCGAGACGGGGGCGGGCGTGACCTTCGAGGCGGCGCGCGCCTCGCTCTCCCTCTTCGGCAAGGGCATCTGCGCGAGGTACCTCCAGGCCAAGCCCCTCCACGACGCACCGCCGCTTCTGGCCAACCCCTGGAGGCCCTTCCCCTTCAGCGACGGGCGGGAGGTCTATCTGCCGGCGCTGGTGCGCGCCTTCGATGCGCGCGCCGAGAACTGGGCCGTCTTCCGCCTCTACGCCGCCGCGCAGGCGGGCCAGTGGGAGGCCGGCACCTTCCTGCGCCCCGCCCTCGCGGAAACGGCCCCGCCCCGCGGCAGGTTCTCGTGGCGGGAGAGCAGCGACCCCATGGCCTTCCTCCGCCATTTCCTGGGAAGGTTTTCCATGCCGGTGCTGGCCGCCGACATCTTCCTCAACCTGGAGGCGGCCCGCGTGCTCTCTTTCCTCTCCCGCCGTTACCGCGGCCTCGGGGCGGACTTAGCCTGGTTCCTGCCGCGCCTGCGCAACACCCTGGAGCCCATCGACCACCGCTGCATGCTCTGGAACCTCTTCTTCGACCTCCTCCCCGACCTGGCGGGAGCGGCGGGCGGCGGCTATCCCCGCGAGCTGCTGGAGGCATCCCGCGGCGCCGTGGAGCCCGGGGCCTCCCTGAGGGATTCCCTGGCCGCCACCCTGGCCGCCTACCGCGTCCTCCTCGCGTGGGCGCAGACGGCGCCGGGGGAAGGCATATCGCTGGGGCTGGAGGCGCCCTTCCTCTCCGACGACCTCCTCCGCGGACCCGGAGAGCGCGCGGCCCGGCGCTACGAGGGCGGCAGGGAGGAGGGCGGCGAGGGGACCCCTCCCGGGCTCGAGGAGCTCCTCCGCCTGGACTTCCGCGCCATGCCCCTCCCCATGGGAGCGGGCGAGTTCCTGCGCGAGGAGGTGCTGGGCGAAAGGCTGCCGGCGGAGGAGGGGCGCGACGCGCACGCCGGGAGCAAGGCCGTGAAGCGCGAGGCCTTCGCGGAAGCCAACGATGAAGGCGTGGAGAGGTGCGTGCGCTACCCAGAGTGGGATTACCTCTCAGCGGGCTACCGCCCCGCCTGGACCACCCTCTACCAGTTGCGGGCGCGGGAGGGCGACAAGGGCGCCGCCCGCCGCCTGCTGGAGAGGTGGGATGAGGTGGTCCAGGAGGTGACGCGCCAGTTCCGCATGCTCCGCTACCAGGAGCGCACCTGGAGGAAAAAACTGGAATGGGGGGAGGAGATCGACATCCAGGAGGCGGTGGAGAGGGCGGTGGCCCTGCGCTGCGGCCTGCCCCCCTCCGAGAAGCTCTACATGGAGAAGCGGCGCGTCACCCGCGAGGTGAGCGCCCTCTTCCTGGTGGACCTCTCCGCCTCCACCTCCTCCCTGGTCAGCGAGGGGGCGCACATCGGCGAGTCGGTGCTGCAGGTGCTCCTGGCCAGCGTGGCCATCATGGCCAGCGCCCTGGAGCAGTTGGGAGACCGCTACGCCATTTCCGGCTTCTCCGGCTACGGCAAGGACCGGGTGGAGTTCCTGCGCCTCAAGTCCTTCGACGAGCCCCTGGACGAGGGCGCCTGGAAGCGGCTGGGAAGCCTTAAGCCCATGAAGAGCACGCGCATGGGCGCCGCCGTGCGCCACGCCCACCGCCTGCTGGACGCGGAGGCCTCGTCCTTGAAGCTGCTGCTCCTGCTCTCCGACGGCTACCCCCAGGACCACGACTACGGGGAGGACCGCGCCGACCGCGAGTACGGGTTGCGGGACACCGCGCAGGCGCTGCGCGAGGCCGAGGCGGGCCACATCGTCCCCTTCTGCGTCACCGTGGACTCCGCCGGCCACGACTACCTGCGCCGCATGTTCCCGCCCCACGGCTACCTGGTGGTGAGGAGCGTGGAGGATCTCCCCCGCGAACTACCCAAAGTGTATCTAAGTCTGAGGGGCGGGTGAGGCGAATGGGAGCGGCAGAGGAGGCTGAACCGCCTACTCTCCGCCGACAACGGTAAGCTTCCGATGACCTATTTATCAACCAAGTCTTCATCTCCATGAAAAGCTGGCTTTCCGACAAGCATCCTTTCCGTTCTCGTCCGTGACCTTCACCACCGAGAAGCGTTTGTGCGTGCCTGTCACCTCGCATGCAACATTTAACCGGCCTTTTCCATCGTTATCTTTCTCTCTATCAGAAAAGAGCGGCATGGGAATCTAACTTTTTACAGTTATTTCCTTATCCAGTCCTTGACAATGAACAACAGATAAAGGTTCAATGCAAAAAGAGGGGTTAGCGTTGTATGACTAATATACAGAATGGAAATTCTATATCGACAGTGATGAATAATTGTGAAACGTGGCTTATTTGTATGAAAGGGTGCTGGCAAATGTAAGGAGGAAAGATGATATATTTCTAACGGGGCAAAGACACAGGGCGAATTAAGATTGGATTCACAGATAAGATAGACAGGCGATGGGATCAATTGAGTTCTGGCTCAGAAGAATTGGAGCTTGTCCTTCTAATACAAGGTGATAGGTCCGCGGAAAAGAAGCTTCATAGAAAGTTCAGGCATATAAGACATCATGCAGAATGGTTTGAAGACGACCAGCAGCTACGGGATTATATCAAGGGCTTCTCTCCGGATATTTTAGAAAAGAACAGAAAATTGCAGGAGGAGCTAGAAGCCAAAGAAAGACAGCTAGGGAGAGTCAAACATGAAATATTTATTGAGATAAAGGAAAAGGTCTTCGGAGAGACTGTTGAATCGCCTGGTAAGAAAGCTGCAAGAAAACCTGAGAAGGCAAAGCGCGCTGATGATGAAACATGGTACTTTCGGACATCAGTTAAGGGTTCAAAAGGAAAGCCTACAAGAGAAGTTGTAAGAAGGCTAGTTGTTGATGAAAACATTTGGGCGTTTTCTGAGGGTGTAGCACATCGAAAGAATATTAGACCTGGAGACTATATTTGCTTCTATGCTCAAAAGATGGGGGTATTGCACACGCTAGAGTAAAGACAGCCCCCGAATATAAGCCGAGGTGCCCGGGAATTGACCTGCCTAAGGACTACCCCTGGGTTTTTGAGCTCTATGATGTGCATTATTATCCCGAAAATCCCGTGATAGCAAAAGACGTCCTCCCTAAAATGGACGTAGCCAGAAATGTCGATAAGGAAAAATTAGAGAAAAGTTGGGGTGTCTGGTTCAGGGGAACCACGCGTGTAACGGAACATGATTTCAAGTTGCTGACACGACGATAGTTAACGAAGGGCTGTATGCGATGCCGTCAATGATAATATGTATAGTCAAATGTTAGAATTTGAACGAAATTGAAAGACCAATGAATTTCTCGGCAGTGCCCTCGTACCCTCGGTAGCCAACTATTGGTGTAGAAGTTATTGGGCCCCATGAATTATCCCTCCCACTTGCTATAATTAACCTGAATACAACCAATATAGCTATTTGGGTAGCATTGCTAATTCAACGACAATGGGGGGTGCCGGAATGAGCATCTTCGGCCTGCGGGATGCCGTCATCGGTGAATACAAGGACTACATCAGCAGCTTCCTCCTCATCCAGGACGAGCGTATCCGCGACTTCGTATCCAGGGAGCTCATAGACAAGGGGGCCCTCTGGCCACCCGCCCTGATTCAACTCAACCCTGCCTACGAGAAGGCGTCGACTATAGAGCAGATGGTCGGGGAAGGAAAACTCCATCCCGATTGCGCAGATATCTTCCGCGACGGAGAGGGGAAACCCATCACGCTCTTCCGGCACCAGCAGGAAGCCATCGAGACGGCCCTCGCCGGAAAGGAGTTCGTGATCACCAGCGGCACCGGATCCGGGAAGAGCCTTACCTACTTCGTCCCCATCATCGACGCGGTGCTCAAGGGCGACACCGACGCACGCAAAGTCTGGGCTATCATCGTCTATCCCATGAACGCCCTGGTGAACTCCCAGCACACGGCCCTCGAGGAGATGGCCGACGCCTACAGGAAAAGGACCGGCCGCGATTTCCCCATCCGCTTCAACAAATACACCGGGCAGGAGCACGCCGACCGTCCCGACATCCAGAGGGAGCCTCCCCATATCCTCCTCACCAACTACGTGATGCTCGAGCTCATGATGGTGCGCCCCGAGGAGCACATATTCGTGGACCGTACCACCACCGGCATCAAGTACCTGGTCATCGACGAGCTCCACACCTACCGCGGGCGCCAGGGGGCGGACGTCGCTCTGCTCATCCGCCGCCTCAAGGAGAGGAGCGGCAACCCCGGCCTCATCTGCATGGGTACCAGCGCCACCATGATCGCATCCAGGTCCGCCACCACCGGGGAAAGACGCCAGGCGGTAGCGAACTTCGCGAGGCAGATCTTCGGGTCAGCCTTCGGGGCAGAGCAAGTGATAGAGGAAACCCTGGAAAGGATAGCCTCACGGCAGCGTGATTTTAGCCCCGAGGAGCTACGCGCAGCAGTGGAGGTCCCCCTGCCTGAAACGCCGCAGGACTTTCTCGCCAATCCCTTGGTCGCCTGGGCCGAGGCCAACTTCGGCCTGGAGGAGGAAAGCGAGGGAAAGCTGCGCCGCAGCGCCCCCATTAGCCTGGAGGAGGGCGCGCAGCGGCTTTCACAGGAAACAGGCCTGGAAGATACCGCCTGCAAAGAAGCGCTGAACCGCGTCTTCCTCCGCGGTGCAGCGTTGAGAAATGATAAGGGCGAGCCGCTGCTCTCCTTCAAGCTCCACCAGTTCATCGCCCAGGGAAACCGCGTCTTCGCCTCCCTCGAGCCCCGCCCGGAGCGCCAGCTCGACCTCGGAGGCCATGCCTTAAAAAGCCGCGACGGCGGCCTCATCCCCCTTTTTCCCTTGAAGTTCTGCCGCATCTGCGGGGTCGAGTACTACGAGCTATACCATGATGCGGAAGGGAAGCGCTTCGAGCCGGTAAGCGACGAACTCGACTGGGACGAGGACGCGCGAGGCAGCGGCTACCTACTCCTCGCTCCCGAGGACCGCGAGGTTGAATGGGGCCCCGAGAACCTACCCCCGGAATGGCTGACCAGGAACGGAAGGGTAAAGAGCGCCTACAATGACTGGGTCCCGAAGCCGGTCTGGGTCAGTTCTGAAGGTACCTATTCCGAGGCCCCCGCCGAGGGTGCCGTGAAAGCATGGTTCCAGCCGCGTCCTTTCCGGCTCTGCCTAAACTGCGGGGTCTTTTACGGCAAGGGGAGCGAGTTCGGCAAGCTCACCGGCTTATCCAGCGAGGGCCGCTCAACCGCCACCACCGTGATTGCCATTTCCGCCCTGGAGAACGCCCCATTAGGCGACATCGAAGCTTCCGCGCGCAAGCTACTCTCCTTCACCGACAACCGCCAGGACGCCAGCCTGCAGGCGGGACACTTCAACGATTTCGTGCAGGTCTCCCGCTTGCGCGCCGCCATCCACACCGCGGTCGAGGAAGCTGGGGAGCTGCGCTACGATAAGATCGCGCGCAAGGTGGTAGAAAAGCTAAACATCCCCTTCCGCGACATTGCCGCCAACAAGGACTTGAAGCCCGACACCCCCCCTGGCAAGGAAGTGCTCAGGGACTTCACAGACCTTATCGAATACCGTATCTACGAGGACCTGCGCCGTGGCTGGAGGGTTGTGCAGCCTAACCTCGAGCAGTGCGGGCTGCTTAAAATCGGCTTCCTGGGACTCGAGGAGCTCTGTTCTGACGACGGAGCCTGGCGCGAACTCGAGCCTTTCGCCCAAGCATCACCGGAGAAGCGCCGTGAGGTGCTTGCAGACCTCCTCGACCATTTCCGCCGCAATCTCGCCGTGCACGCCAACTGCCTGCAGGAGACCAACCAGGCGCAGCTCAAGAGGCGCGTGACGGAAAGCATCGACGAGCGTTGGGGCTTCGAGGAGAACGAGCGGTTGCGCCCCGCATCCCGCTTCATCCTTCCCGGCCAGGAGGAAAGCCTTCCAAACAGCTTCAGCCTCTCCGAGCGTAGCCTCGTCAGGCGCTATCTCAGGCGCGTGCTGCCCGCCTTCGACATGGAATACGCCGACAATATGCTCCGCTTGGTGGATATCCTCTGCGCCCATGGCCTTCTCAGGCGCGAGGACGAGAAGGGTGTCTCCTTCGTGCGGCTGGAATCTTCTTCCATCATGTGGAGGAAGGGAGACGGCAAACCCGCGGGAGAGCCCATCTACCTGCGCCGCGCAGAGGACCCCGTCTACCAGAAGGCGGAAAGGGAGGCCAACCGCTATTTCCGGGATTTCTACCTACGCTCCTCCGTTCTCCTCAAGGAAGCCGAAGGGCGCGAGCACACCGCCCAGATAGACTACGCGAACCGAGAGGAGCGCGAGAGGCGCTTCCGTGACGGTGAGCTCAAGTGCCTTTTCTGCTCCCCCACCATGGAGCTGGGCATAGATATCGCCGACCTGCAGCTGGTGCACTTGCGCAACGTCCCCCCCACACCGGCAAACTACGCGCAGCGCAGCGGGCGCGCGGGGCGCAAGGGTGATCCCTCCCTGGTCATGACCTACTGCCTGGCGGGCAGCGGGCACGACCAGTACTTCTTCCACCACCAGCGGGAGGTGGTATCCGGGGCCGTCCAGCCCCCGCGCATCGACTTGACCAGCGAGGACCTGGTCAGGGCCCACCTGCACTCCATCTGGCTGGCCAAAGTCGGCCTCTCCCTGGGCTGCTCCATCACCGACGTCGCCGACGTGCGGCAGGAGGGAATACCCCTCACCGAGGATGCCCGTAAGAAGATCGAGCTCTCCGAGCGGGCCTTCAAGGAGTGCCTGGAGGAGGCCAAGAGGATCTTCGCTTCCTGCGCCCCGGACATAGAAAAAGCTGCCTGGTATTCCGAGGAGTGGCTGGAGAAAGCCCTGCGGCGCGCTCCCGAGGAGTTCGACCAGGCCTTCAACCGTTTCCGCGAGCTCTACCGGGCGGCGGACCGGCAGTACGTGGAGGCGAGCGATCTCTTACGCTACCGCTCTGGCAACCGTGTTGAGATAGAGAAGGCGGAGATAAGCCGTGCCGAGGCTGAGCGGCAGATCAAGCTCCTGAGCAACGAGACCACCTCCTATCAGGAGTCTGATTTCTACCCCTACCGCTACCTTGCGAGCGAAGGTTTTCTGCCCGGTTACAACTTCCCGCGCCTTCCCCTTAGCGCCTTCCTGCCTCGCAAGAAGGGGGGCGACTATGTGGACCGGCCGCGCTTTCTCGCCATCTCTGAGTTCGGCCCAGAGAACCTCATCTACCACGAGGGGGCGAAGTACCGGGTGTCGGGCCTCAGGACTTCCCTCACCGACCTGGACCAGAGGCGCTTCCAGGTGAAGCTGTGCAAAGCCTGCGGCTACCTCCACTCGGACGAGACGGCGGAGATCTGCCACCACTGCGGGGGCAAGCTCGCGGGCGACGGCTACACCTACGCTTCACTTCTCGAGGCCACCAACGTCTACACGCGCCGCAGCGAGCGCATCACCAGTGAGGAAGAGGAGAGGGTCCGCCGCGGTTTCCACATCACAACCCATTTCGAGTTCGCTCCGGTGAGCGGGGCGAGCGAAGGACGCATACCCGCCAGCGTAAACGACTCCGGCGGGAACCCCATCATCAAACTCGTCTATGCCCCGGCCGCCACCATCTACCGCATAAACCACCGCTGGCGGGCGAGCAGAGAGGACGGTTACCTCATCAACTTCGACACCGGGGAGTTCGTGAGGCGGGACGGCGAGGGCGGAGACGGCGCGGGAGGGGCTTCGACAGGACGTTTGGAACTGGTGCGCCTATTCGTGCGTGACACCATGAACATCATGCTCCTTTACCCGGGCCAGGAGGACATGGACTGGACCGAGGCGACGCTTGCCACCCTCGAGCACGCCCTGCGCCGCGGCATCGAGCAGGTCTACCAGATAGAGGCCTCGGAGCTGGCATCGGAGCGCATCGGTGAAGGCGAACGTCGCGGCATCCTTTTCTACGAGGCGAGCGAGGGGGGCTACGGTATCCTGCGCGCCCTTGTGGAGGAGAGGGACGCCTTCGCCCGGGTGGCGGGGGAGGCGCTGGCGATATGCCATTACGACCCCGAGACCCTTGAGGACCGCGATGAGAAGTGCCGCAGCGCCTGTTACGACTGCCTTCTCTCCTACACCAACCAGCGCGACTACCCCCTGCTCGACCGTTCCCTGGTGCGGGACCTCCTGGCGCGGCTCGCCGGCTCGGAAACCCATCCGCACATCAAGGGGAGGGACTACGAGAGCCACTACCAGTGGCTGCGCGCCCTCACCGACTCCCGCTCCGAGCTGGAGAGGAAGTTCCTCGACCATCTCTACAGGACGCGGCGGAGGCTACCCGACGATGCCCAGCGTCCGCTGGAGGACCACCCCGGCACCATCCCGGACTTCTACTACGACAAGTACACCTGCGTCTATTGCGACGGCTCGGTTCACGACGAGCCCGCCCAGAGGGAGAAAGACGGTAAGATGCGCCGGGAACTGGAAGGCCTTGGATACCGCGTCATCGTCATCCGCTACGACAGGGACCTTGAGGAACAGGTGGCCGCATACCCTGACGTCTTCGGGGAGGCGAAGGCATGAGCAACGGTGCTTTCGGCGTAGGTTCCATCGTGCGTTGCCGGGAGCGTGAGTGGGTGGTCATGCCCTCCGATCTTGAGGACGTGATCATGTTACGACCTCTCGCAGGAGGCGAGGAGGAGATCTGCGGCGTATCCACGCAACTGATGAAGTATGGTATCGACACCATCGCCTCCGCCGATTTCCCACTCCCCAAACCTGAAGAGGCAGGCGACGCAACCTCGGCGGGGCTCCTTTTCGACGCCGCCCGCCTCACCTTGCGGGACGGTGCCGGTCCCTTCCGTTCCCTGGGGCGCGTCTCGGTGAGGCCCCGCCCTTACCAGTTCGTGCCGATGCTCATGGCCCTGCGCCTGGACCCCATCCGCCTTCTCATCTCCGACGACGTGGGGGTGGGAAAGACCATCGAGGCGGCGATCATCGCCCGCGAGCTGCTCGACCGGGGGGAGATAAAGCGCATCTGCGTGCTCTGCCCGCCGTATCTCTGCGACCAGTGGGCGAACAAGGAGCTCAAGGAGAAGTTCCACCTGGACGCGGTCATCGTCAACTCGGGCACCGTGAGTTCCCTCGAGCGACGCCTTCCCCCGGGCGACCACAGCGTGTTCAGCTATTTCCCCTGTACCGTGGTGAGTATCGACTACGCAAAGAGCGAGCGCCACCGCCAGAACTTCCTCGCCAACTGCGCCGAGCTGGTCATCGTGGACGAGACCCACGGGGCCGCCCGCCCCTCTAGCCACTCCGTCAGCCAGCAACAGCGCCACGCGCTCCTGCGCGAGCTTGCCTCGGACCGGGACCGCCATCTCATCCTCCTCACCGCCACGCCCCACAGCGGGGTGGAGGAGTCCTTCCTCTCCCTTCTGGGCCTCCTGGACCCGGACTTCGAGCGGCTCGACCTCAAAGGCCTCCACGACAAGGAACGCGACCGCCTGGCGCGCCATTTCGTGCAGCGCCGCCGCGCCGACGTCGTGGACTGGCTGGGCGCGAAGACCCCCTTCCCCGAGCGCGACGCCATAGAGGCCAGCTACGACCTCTCTACCCCCTACCGCAAGCTCTTCGAGGGGGTGTACGAGTTCAGCCGAGAGCTGGTGGCATCCGGAGAAGCCCTGAAAGGCTGGAAGAGGCGTGTCCGCTACTGGACCGCCCTGGCGCTCCTGCGCTGCGTCATGTCCAGCCCTGCCGCCGCCGCGGTGGCCATCGGCAAACGCTTAAAACGCCTGGGTGAGGAAGAAGAGGAAGGCGCCATAGATGACGACTTCCTCCCCTCTGTTTACGAGACCGAGGACCGGGAGGCGACCGACCTCCAGCCCTCGCAGATCATCGAGGAGGGAGCGGAGGAGCTCTCCGACCCCGAGGTCAGGAGGCTGCGCGCCTTCGCCAGGCAGGCCGTGGCCTTGATGGACGGGGACGACCGAAAGATAGAGAGATGCGCTGAACTGGTGGAGGGGCTCCTCGAAGAGGGGTTTTTCCCCATCGTCTGGTGCCGCTACATCGCCACCTCCGACTACGTGGCGGAGGAGCTCTCCCGCCGCCTCGCCCGCCGCTACCCCGAGCTGCGCGTGGTCTCCGTCACCGGGGCCCTCTCCGAGGACGAGCGAAAGCTCAAGGTGGAAGAACTTGCCAACCATTCTCCGAGGGTTCTCGTGGCCACGGACTGCCTCAGCGAGGGCATCAACCTGCAGGACCACTACAACGCGGTCATCCACTACGACCTCCCCTGGAACCCCAACCGCCTGGAGCAGCGGGAGGGCCGGGTGGATCGCTTCGGCCAGACGGCCCCGGTGGTCAAGGCCATCCTCCTCTACGGCCGGGACAACCCGGTGGACGGGGCGGTGCTCGAGGTGCTCCTGCGCAAGGCCAGGTATATACATAAATCGCTGGGCATATCGGTGCCCGTGCCCGTGGACAGCGAGACGGTGATGGAGGCGGTCCTCCAGTCCCTCTTCTTCCGGGGAAAGGACGCCTCGCAGATGCAGCTCTTCGACGCCCCCGAGGCCCGGGAGCTCGGGCGACTCTGGGACCGCGCGGCCGAGCGCGAGAAGGAGAGCCGCACCCGCTTCGCACAGCGGGTTATAAAGCCCGATGAGGTGGAGCGCGAGCTGGAGGAGTCCGACTCCGTGTTGGGCGACCCCGGAGCGGTGCGGGACTTCGTGCTCGAGGCCTGCAAACGCATGGAGGTGGGATGCAGGCGCAGAAATGACGACACCTACGAGCTCTCCTCCCTCGACCGTTTCCCCGAGCGGGTGCGGGAGGCGCTTCCCAGGAAGGACGTGTGCCGCCTCTCCTTCGAGGCTCCCGCCCCCGAGGGCTCGCTATACGTGGGCCGCAACCACCCCTTCGTCTCCGCCCTGGCGCGGCACCTCATGGAGGAGGCCCTGGCCGGAAAGCCCGGCGCCGTGGCCTCTCGCTGCGGGGTCATGCGCACGAGCAGGGTCGGGAAGCGCACCACCCTCCTCCTCCTGCGCTGCCGCTACACCCTCACCACCCCGGACGCCGGCGACCTGCTGGCGGAGGAGGTGCTTCCCCTGGCCTTCACCGGCTCCCCGCAGGATGGTGTATCCTGGCTTCCGCGCGAGGAGGCCATGGCGCTTCTGCGTGAGGCGGCGCCGGAGGAGAACGTCGCCCCCCAGGCCAGGACGGAGGCCTTAGAGAGGGCCCTCGCCTGGTGTGAAGACCTCAAGGGCGAGATCAAGAGGATACTGGAGGAGCGCGCCCGCGTCCTGCAGGCATCACACAAGAGGGTGCGCGAGGCGGCGAGGGTCGCCCGCCGGGGCGTGGCCGTTTCGCGCCACCTCCCGCCCGATCTCCTGGGCTTGATCGCGCTCCTTCCCATCCCCAAGGGGGTGAGGAGATGAGCCGCTTTCCCAGCCTGAGGGTGGAGGGAGGGCTCATCTCCTTCGACCTCATCGAGAGCATAGCAGAGGGCGAGGCCCCGGGGCAGAAGCCCGCCGACTTCGGCCTTCCCGCTAAGGCCCATTTCTTAGACGAGATCTCCGATGCCTGGGCTGCCGCCCGCCGCTACTGGGAGGCCTTCCGCTCCCGCCTGGAGCAGCTTCCCCCGCAGGACCCCGGCACCAGCGTGACCCGCGACGGTTGGGTCATCCCCCTCATGAGCTTGCTCGGCTACGAGCTCTCCTACCGCCCCCGGGCGCACCTGGTGGACGGCCTCACCTTCGCCATCAGCCACGGCGCCGACCCGGGCGAGGACGCTCCCCCGGTGCACGTGGTGGGATGGCGCCAGGAGCTGGGCAAGCTCCCGCCCTCCGGCCGGCCCCGCCTCGCCCCCTATGTGCTCCTGCAGGAATACCTCAACCGCACCGAGCACCTCTGGGGCCTGGTCACCAACGGGCGCATCCTGCGGCTGCTGCGCGATTCCCAGCTCCTTTCCCGCCAGGCCTATATCGAGTTTGACCTCGAATCCATGCTCGAGGGGTCGAGGCTCTCCGACTTCGCCCTACTCTGGCGCCTCGCTCACCGCACCCGCCTGCCCCGGAGCTCAGAGGACGCCTCCGGCTGCCTCCTCGAGCAGTACTACACCACCAGCGTGGAGCAGGGAGGCAGGGTGCGCGAGAGGTTGCGCGACGGCGTGGAGAAAGCCCTGGTGATCTTCGGAGATGGCCTGCTCAACCACCCCGGCAACACCGAGCTGCGGGAAAGGGTATCCGCGGGAGAGATAAGGCCCGAGGCCTTCTACCGCGACCTCCTGCGCCTGGTCTACCGCCTGCTGTTCCTCATGGTGGCGGAGGAGAGGGGGCTTATCTCGCCTTCGTCCGTGTACCTGGAGCACTACAGCCTGGAGCGCCTGCGCCGCCTGGCTGACCTGCGCCTGCCCGACGAGGAACATCAGGACCTGTGGATATCCCTCCAGGCCACCTTCGAGCTCTTCCGCAGGGAGGAGCTGGGCGCGCTCCTCGCGGTCCCGCCCCTTAACGGGGAACTCTTCGCGGAGACCGGTCTGGACCGCTGCTCCCTCTACAACCGGGAGTTCCTCTCGGCCCTGAGGGAGCTCTCCACCTACGCCGAGGACCCGCGTTCCCCCCGCCGGCGCGTCAATTACTCCGCCCTGGACGTGGAGGAGCTGGGTAGCGTTTACGAGAGCCTGCTCGACTACCATCCCGCCTTCGTGGAAAAAGATGGTAGGCCATCCTTCCGCCTGGTCTACGGGACGGAGCGCAAGACCACCGGCTCCTACTACACCCCGCCCGAACTCGTGAGCGAGCTCATCAAGAGCGCGCTCGAGCCGGTGCTCTCCGCGCGCCTGGAGAAGGCGAAAAAGGATGCGGGCAAAGAGCAGGCGATCCTCTCCATTAAGGTGTGCGACCCGGCCTGCGGGAGCGGGCATTTCCTGCTGGCCGCCGCCCGCCGCCTGGGCAAGGAACTCGCCCGCGTGCGCACCGGCGACGACGAGCCCGCGCCCGAGCAGGTGCGGACGGCCATCCGCGACGTCATCGGCCACTGCATCTACGGGGTGGACAAAAACCCTTTGGCGGTGGACCTCTGCAAGGTGGCCCTGTGGATAGAGGGGCACTCGGAAGGCAGGCCCCTCTCCTTCCTCGACCATCGCATCCGCTGCGGCGACTCCCTGGTGGGGGTGTTTGACCTCAAGGTACTCGAGGAGGGAATACCCGACGATGCCTTCAAACCCGTGGCGGGAGACGACAAGGCCCTCGCCAGGTCGATTAAGAAGGACAACAAGGCGGAGCGGACCGAGAGGGCGGGGTGGCTGTCCATGGAGTTAGAGGCGGCGGGCGGCTTTCCTGAGCTCTCAGATGCCTACCGCGAGCTCTCGGAGATCCCCGACGACACGCCGGAGCAGGTGGGCAAGAAACAGGAGGCTTACGAGAGGCTGCGGCGCGAGGGGGGCCGCTGGTGGCGCGACAACACGGCCTGCCACCTCTGGACGGCCGCCTTCTTCGCGAACCTGGACAGGGAGAGCTACCGGGAGAGGACCGTCCCCACCACGGAGATCCTGCGCACCTACCTCAAGACCGGGAACATCGACTGGCGCTACGTCGGGCACGCCTGGGAGATGGCGCAGCGCTTCCGCTTCTTCCACTGGCCCCTGGAGTTCCCCGAGGTCTTCGAGGCGGGGGGCTTCGACGTGGTGCTATGCAATCCGCCGTGGGAACGCATCAAGCTGCAGGAGCAGGAGTTCTTCGCTACCCGGGACATGGAGATCGCCAACGCCCCCAACAAGGCGGCCCGCGGTCGCCTCATCAAGCAGCTTCCGGAGACCGACCCTGCCCTATGGGAGGAATACCGGCAAGCCCTGCACTATGCCGAGGCTCAGAGCAAGTTCCTGCGGCAATCGGGCCGCTTTCCCCTGACCGCCCGGGGGGATATAAACACATATTCCGTCTTCTCCGAGCTCTTCAGCGAATTGATGAACGCATCCGGCAGGGTGGGGGTGGTGGTGCCCACGGGCATCGCCACCGACGACACCAACAAGGTCTTCTTCTCCCGCCTGGTGGAAGCGGGCAGACTGGCGAGCCTTTACGATTTCGAGAACCGGGAGGCGATATTTCCGGGGGTTCATCGCAGCTACAAGTTCTCCCTCCTCACCCTTAAAGGTGACGGCGGTAGGGCGGTCGAGCACGCCCGCTTCGCCTTCTTCCTCACCCGC
>Ga0116210_1000565_pt1 | contig 35892 bp, 30 predicted proteins | sample TshhotsprinmetaG_FD_94483 | JGI IMG/M metagenome (GOLD analysis project Ga0116210, IMG submission 94483) | Hot spring microbial communities from South Africa to study Microbial Dark Matter (Phase II) - Tshipise hot spring metaG | ecosystem: Environmental > Aquatic > Thermal springs > Hot... | reverse complement strand
GTATGTATTGATTGGGTTAATGTTCCTGGTTATTTGTGTTGCTTGGAGCCGGTTGAGCGGATTTTCTCGTATTGGGAATAACTAAGCATATAACCGGGGGTGGAGTATTCTCCACCCCCGGTAGTTTTTTCTATTTTGTATGTGCCTGAATACACCTGTTTGTTTTTATCCTTCATATGTTTTATTTCAGAGTCTTTTTCCTTATTTTCTGTGATTAAATTATTTTTCACCACAGCGGGACAGAGAGATGAGGAGTTTTATTGGATATGTTTTTTTCCGCTCTTTGTTTTCTCAGTGTATCTTTGTGTCCTCTGTGGTTAAATTTTTCTCACCGCAGCGTGCACAGAGGGACACGGAGGGAAGAGGCGTTTTTTTACTTCATAGAGGTAAAGTAACACAAGCATCTTGCTTGAGTTTGAGAGAAAAATATGAAGTCCCGTCTTATTGTGTATTTTTATGATAGCAAGCAGGATGCTTGCTATACTTCAGGTGTTTCTATGATGATAAGAAATAAACTACAGGGGGATATATATTTTAAATTTCTTGACTGTTATCTTCGTTTTCTTCGATTGGGATTTGGTGTTTGCAGTCAGGGTTTGGACATACTTGGAATTTGTGGCCTCCGCGTTTCTTTTGTAAGAGTGTCCATGAATGTCCACATTTTGGGCAGGGGATATTTTTTTGAATCTCACCGTTGAGGATAATCTGACAGTCCGGATATTTTGAACAACCTAAAAACCGTCCACGCCTGCCCATTCGATATTGAAGTTTTCCTTCACATCCTTTTTGTGGGCAGTCAATATTCAGATCCATTGGTCGTGTGAATTTGCATTTTGGGTATTTTTCACATCCATAGAATTCTTCGTTATTTTTTGATTTGCGTATGACAAGATAGGCACCGCATTTGGGACATTTCTCGTCTGTTTTTTGGGGTTCCTGTGATATGATCTGGGATAGTTCTCCTTTTTCATCAAATGCATATATTGATTTGCAATCCGGGTATCCTGTGCAGAGGAGTATGGGTCCTGATTTGGTGTAACGCAGGTTTAATGGTTTTCCACAGTTAAGGCATTTTTTGTCTGTTTTTCGGTTTAGTACTTTGGGAAGGGATTTAATAAATTTGCATTCGGGATAGTTGGGACAGGCCAGGAAGAAGCCAAATCTGCCTTCCCGTACTTCGAGAACGGTTCCGCATTTTTCACAGAGGACATCTTTCCCGAAGATTTCGTGGACAATATTTTTCTGTGCTTCTGTGAGGTCGTTTTGGAATGAGTCATAGAATTTTTTTAGCAGATTTTGCCAGGATAATTTTCCATCTTCAATTTCGTCTAGTTCTTCTTCCATTTTTGCTGTGAAACTGTAATCTAAAATATCGGGGAATAGTTGGATGAGTAATCGATTTACTTCTTCGCCTAACGGTGTTGGTTTTAGTCTTCCTTTCTCCCGGAGGACATAACCTCGGTCGCGAATTGTTTTTATGGTTGGAGCATAGGTGCTTGGTCTTCCAATACCTTTTTCTTCGAGGGCCCGGATAAGGCTTGCTTCGGTATATCGGGCGGGTGGTTTTGTAAAATGTTGTGTTCCTTGGAAATCTGTTCCTTGCAAGGATTCGTTTATATGTAATGCAGGTAATTTTTGTTTTCCATTTTCTTCATCGCTATTTGTTTCTTCTTGTGTTTCTTCATATAGGGCTGTAAATCCATCAAAAATGGGTGTTGTATCGGTCGTGCGGAAAAGATATTTTTTCTGGGATCCTTCAATCTCAATGGTGAGTTGTTTGTAGATGGCAGGTGTCATTTGTGAGGCAAGAAATCTCTGCCAGATAAGTGTATATAATTTATGCTGGTCTTCGGATAAATACTTTTTGACATCTTCAGGGACTCTATTGGTGGAGGTCGGTCGTATGGCTTCGTGAGCATCCTGAGCCCCTTTTTTAGAACGGTAGTAGTTTGGTTTTTCGGGGAGGTATTTATTCCCGTATTTGTTGTAGATGAAATCGCGCACTTCCGTAATAGCATCCGGTTCGACACGAAGTGAATCGGTTCGCATATAAGTAATTAAACCAACAGAGCCTTCTTCTCCTAATTCGATGCCTTCGTAAAGGTCTTGAGCCAACCGCATTGTATATTCGGGGGCAAAACGAAGTTTTCGAGATGCTTCTTGTTGAAGGGTGCTTGTAATGAAAGGAGGCAAGGGATTGCGACGAATTTCTTTTTCTTCAATATTGTCAACACGGTAATTTGGTACTTTTTTTAGTTGCAATATAATTTCTTGTGTTTCGTTTTCATTGGATAATTTTGGTTCCAAATTGGCAACTTTTACAAGTTTTGCGGTGAAGGTTTCTCCACTTTGTTTGATAAAGGTTCCTTCAATGGTCCAGTATTCCTGAACAATAAAATTCCGAATTTCCTCTTCGCGTTCGCAGACTAAACGGACCGCAACAGACTGCACCCGTCCTGCACTCAAGCCTTTACGTACAGACCATTGTACCAGAGGGCTGAGTTTATAACCAACGAGTCGGTCTAATATCCTCCGGGCCTGTTGTGCATTTACTAGATTCATATCGATACTGCGAGGATTTTTTATAGATTCCCGGATGGCTTTTTCTGTAATGGCGTTGAAAGTAATGCGTTCCACAGGTTTTTGAGTAGGGCGTAGTATTTCTGCTATATGCCAGCCAATGGCTTCTCCTTCTCGGTCGGGGTCTGACGCTATGATGACCTTTTCTATTTTTTCTGCATCTTTTTTTATCTGGTTAACGATTTTTCGTGATTTGGGAAGTATTGTATATTCGGGTTGAAAATCTTTTTTTATATCGACGCCTAACCGTTCTTGAGGGAGATCGCGGATGTGTCCGTAACTGGAAATTACATGATAATTTTTACCTAAATATTTGTTTATCGTCCGTGCTTTAGCAGGAGATTCAACGACAACCAAAAATTTACTCATACTTAAACTCCGTTAAACTTAAACAAAATTTCAAGTGGTATATTTTTTAAAATTATCCTCTCCGTTATCAAATCCACATTCAAAGTATACCAAATTGATTTAGGCCACAGACTAATTCTATCTAAACTACTATTCCACAGGATTTATTTCCTGCACAGGAATGAAGTAAAAATCCATTCTTGTAGCGAGTATGTTACATAAAAACAGAATTATCTCCAATTGCAACAGCGATAATCATTTTTGTGGTTTCAATGGGATACCGTCCCGAAATAACGGCATCGATAATCTCCACCAGTTTTTCTAGATCTATTCTTCCTCGAGTATTATCAATATGTTCAAGGATTGTAATTCTATCTATAGGTGAGAACATCTGGAAATAGTGTAGTCGTTGCAAGGCACAATATGCTTCATCGGTCAATCTTAACCTGTCGTTTGGAGAAAGATAGAAGACCGTAGGGGCCAATTTAGGCATATTAATCGTTTTTAGTTTTTTTGTCCCTTTCCGTTTTTCCCAAACTCGGTTCAGAGCGTTCTCTATATCCAAGAGGTTGTATCCCTGTCGACATAATTTCCTTCGAATTACCGTTTTCGAAACGCTTTTAGAACGGCTTTCCTTTATTAAGGACCATATTTTATCTTCAATTTTCTTTATCTCTGAATTCATATATCTCTAAAAAAAAGCCTATCGGGCTTGTTATAGTTTTATGTTTATGTTTAAATTATAAATTTAACCGTTGTTAAAAATCAATAAGAGGAGAAAGAGGGATGTGCTAATAATGCTATAACTCTTGATGTGGGATATCAGGGCATTATGTCGTCCATATAACGGGCTTTTCGTTTTTCCATTTCTTCCCGGACCGCAGATTGTTCCTTTAATCGTTTTTTTGCTCTTTTTGATTTAACAGGTCCTAAAACGGGGGGGCGGAACCAGATGACAAGTAAAATAATGATTACTGCAAATGTAATTTCGACATAAGCAATCCAGTTGGGTGTATATGCCTGCATATTCCAAAAGTCATAAAGAGGAGTTGCCCAATCAGGGACTTCTGCAGGAGTACCGTCTTCACGAAGTGCCCTCATGCTGGTATTGACCTTAAACCAGACTACTAAAATTACAAACATGTGGACAATGATATGCATAAAAACAAGGTAGATTGCTGTTTCGATGGTATAAAAAATTACAGGAAGTGACCGTTTTCGCGTTACGATGATGATAGGGATTAGAAAAACAAGTGCTAATGCATAGTATTTCCAATTATCCTCAAAATGGCCATAAATAAGATTATAAAATTCAGTAAATGTCATATATAGTAACCTTTAAGTAAATGAATAGAACACTTATTAAAGAAATAAATATCTCTTGTTATTATATTAGAAATAAGAGAAGATATTAAAGATAGAATCTAATTCTTTTTTTTCAAAAGATGAATCTTTTCATAGATTTTGTCTGTATCTAATTGCCATTTTTCTGTTGGAAGATTGTCGGGGATATTTGTTTTTAGCCAGTTTAAGTATTTTTTTCTCGGAACAGCAAACACTCCAAATCGTTCTAAATGTTCTGAAAACACCTGACAATCGATAAGTTTAATTCCCTTCATAAGCGAAAATCCGCATAGGGCAATAAAAGCAATTTTGGAGGCGTTCGAGACATGATGAAACATGGATTCTCCGACAAATAAGGGTCCCAAATGGACGCCATATAATCCACCTACCAGTGTTTTCTCTTTCCAACATTCAATAGAATGGGCATAACCAAGTTCATGAAGTTGAATATAATTTTCTTGTATTTCTGTAGTTATCCATGTTCCATCTTCATGTTTGCGGGGAGTTGTCGCACATGCACGAACAACCTCCTTAAAGGATGTATCTGCTGTAATTCGGAAGGATTTGTTTTTCCATTCTCTCCAGAGTCGTTGTGGAATATGTAAAGAATGTGTAGGTAAAACAGCCCTCGGGTCGGGAGAACACCATCGGATAGGTTCTCCCTCGCTATACCAGGGAAAAATACCCTTGTGATATGCGTCTATCAGTCGTGATGGAGATATATTTCCACCGTAAGCAACAACCCATCCCTGCCAGTATTTCTCTTCGGGGAAAGGGTCATCTGATTTTAACCATACTACATTTTTCATAAATTGTAGATTAAGAAACAGTCCCGAATATATCTACATGTCGGTCTGTAATACATTTTATGGTTAGATTTTCTAATCCACATTCTACCAATTGTTCTTGAATTTCTTCCGGAGTAAATGCAGATAATAGGGAACGATAATACTCTTGTTTCAAAAGGTCGGATGCGTTACCCGCATACAACTCGACAATTTTTTTAGCCTTTTCTTCTGTTTCCGGACGGAATAAGTCTCGAAGGAAGATGAAACCACCTGGCTTTAACACCCTTTGCATTTCTTTCCATAATGGTTTAGGGTCTAAAAGATGGTGGAGTAAACTATTGCCGAAGATTACATCCACAGACCTGTTGCAGAAAGGAAGCATTTTAGCGTCTGCTAAAAACCATGTTAACATGCGACAACTGCTTTGTTTCTGTGCAAACCGAAGCATCGATGGAGAGCCATCAATGCCTATAATTTTATGTTGTTCACAACATAAATGCATACGGTAAGTGATGTCTCCAGGACCGCAACCGAGATCCAACATTAATAATTTGTCGCAAGCGGGCAAATTTTCACAGAAGGCTTCTACAAATTTTTGGTTAACATCTGAAAAATCAGTTATGGAATATACCTCTGCTTCTAATGGGTCATCCATTAGTTCTGGTTCTGGTATTCTATTCAACATATAAGTGTCCTTTCCCTTACCCAGAAATATTATTATAGATACAATAACACTACATCATATATAAAAATCAAATAATATAAATGTTAAAACTAATTTTTTTGTTTTGGACGGGTCGGACGAGTCAGACGGGTCGGACGGGTCGGACGGGTCGGACATAGAGTGTTGTCATGTTCGGTCGAATATTTTTTCAATAATTTCAATAATGTGGCTTGGACAGGAAAAAACACTTTTTACAGGCCTATTGAACAATTCTTTTACCTCTTGTAATAGGAGGGCATTTTCAGGATCGGCTGTGGCTATTAAGGCTCGATCTGTTTTTTGAGTTCTTAATGGTAACAAAAGGTGTTCTAAACAAAATGTATAACCGAGTAGATATGCTTGTTCTATATTTACATGTTTTTCGCTCACAAATAATAAGGGTATATTTTTTTGTAGGGATAGTGCCTGAAATAAAATATACTCGTCAATCCATCCTTTTTCCAATAATAAGGTTCCCAATCGATAATGTTTTTTGCTTTTTTGTATAAAAAGCAATTCTTCTAACTGTGAACTTGAAATGAAGCCTGCTTTGACGAATAATTCTCCCAGTTTTAAATACGGTGTTTCTATTGTTTGTTGAGATAAAATCAACTGGATATATGCATCTTCAAATTTCTTTTTCTCTTCAATTATTTCTGCATCTTCTATCAGGGTTAATTGTTCTTTTAAGGTTTCTACTTGTGTTTTCCAATATTTAAGTGTTTCAGAGAGTTCCTCATTTCGTTTAACAGCAAGTCGGTACTCCTGTTGAAAACGGTGGCTTTCTTTTTTTAATCCTTCTATTGTTTTTAATAATCCCTGACATTGTTCAATGATTTCATGATGCTTTTGTTCAAGTGTTTGTTGTTGTTCTTTCTGTTTTTGTTGTTCGGATATGATTTTTGCAATTTCCGATTCTAATTTCCGGTTTTCCTTTAACAGCGACTCTTTATCTTTCATTAATTTGTCGGTTAACTTTTGTTGTGTGTCAATATAGATTCTTAAAGATTTTATATTAGTATGTAGTTCGCTGATTTGGGCTTTAAGATGCTCATTTTCAAGTTGGTGTTTTTGGATTTCATCTTCTCTATTTTTTAACAGTGAATTTTTTTCATCGAGACGGTTTTCTAACTGTTGGTTTATACTTTCCAATTCTGCGTTACGGATGAGAGCGTTGCTTAAATCTATTGAGATATTCTGTATCTTTTTTGTAAGATGATGAATGGTTTCGTTATCCTCTACTTGTTGTGTTGTTAGTTCTATATTTTCCTGTTCTTTTTGGTGAAGTTTCTCCTGGATTTCCCTTAATTTTGTTTTATCAATTTGATAATCTGCTTGTGTAGAGAACAATTGTTGTTCTACGGTCTTTAAGGATGATTCGGTTTCCTGTAGTTGTTTTTTTAGAAGGTGTATTTCCTCGTTTAATAAATCTTTTTGCTGTTCAAATCTTTTTTTCTCCTCATGCAAGTACTGTATTTCACGAAGTAGTTGTTCTTTTTGTTTTTGTTCCTGCAAAAGTTCTGATTTTACTTCTATTAAATCGAGAATAAGATTATTTAATTGTTCACTGAGGAATGATAGAGTTGGGGCCTTTTCCTTGTTCTTGCTTGTTTCGTCAGATTTAGGGGGATATGTCGGTTGTTTTTGGGTATTTTTATCGTCCTTCTTTTTTTGCTCTCCATGATTGCTTTCTCCCAGTGGAGAATGTACGATCCCAAATTTTGGGGAGAAAAAATGGTATGAAATGAGTGCTATTTTTTTTCTTAGAATAAGAAATAAGGGCCTTGTTCTATTGGCAATGTTGTTGGTGATTTGATTCATGGTTTTGCTGGATGGATAAGGGCCTCAATTAGACTGTTCTCAAATTTTTCTTTGTCTTTCCATGTTAAGGCACAGCGGACAGGGCGGCCTTTTTCATCAGGATAGGTTTTTCCTTCCTTATCAATAGACAGGTTTAATGTCTTGATTTCTACGACATCCTCTGTCCATGTGCAGTACCCTGCCAATGTGTCAAATAAAACACTGCTTTCGTCTTTTGGATAATGCTTGCGGTTTGTCCATATATTGTAATTTTCGAGAACCGTTCGAGCAAAGGGTGATTGGGAGGCTTCAATCTTTTGATATTTTTCTCCTTTCAAAATGATAGAGCCACAGGTGTCTAAAGGAATAATTGTGATCTCCCAGGGAGCAGAAAAGACTTTACGGGCACTTTCTGCATCTCTGCACACATTGTATTCACAATCTCTACCTTCTTTCCCACCATAACCGATATAAATGCTTCCTGCCATAGCAACGATTTTTGATTTCTGGGCTATATCGGGTGCTAATTCTACTGCTTTTGCAATGTTGGTCATAGGTCCGATGACACAGAGTGTTATGGGTTCTTTTGAGTTTCGTATTGTTTCGATCAGGATATCGATGCCGTTATCAAAAACTTTACCTTTGTATTCTTCTAATGAGTAATTTTCAATCCAGGCGGATTGATTTATTTCTTTGCTGCTGGTTTTAATACCTTTTCCAATGGGGATATCGGTTCTGTTAATTGTTTGTAGTATGCGGGCTACTAATTTTACTTTTGTTTCTGTATCATCACAGGCAGTTACAATAAGTTTCAAGTCTACTTTTCCCGCACCAAGGAGATGAATCAAGGCCCAAGTATCGTCAATATCATCGCCAATATCTGTATCCAGAATAATTTGGGGTAAAGCGGTAGCCGTTAATGAAAATAGGGATAGGATAAGAAATAGGTATTTGTTCATAATGGGCTCCTTATAAGATTTAATTTGTTAATTTTCCAGCAAGTAATAGGGCTCCTACGAGTACCACCTGTTCACCTAATTCACAGGGTGCTATTTCGTATTGGTTGCGGAATGGTGCAAAGACGCATTGGTCGACAACCGCACGTATGCGGTTTAGAAGGACATTCCCCATTAGAGAAACTCCTCCGCCTAACGCTATCCGTTCGGGATGAAATAGTGTAATGACATTTGCAATTGCTAACCCAATGGATTGTGCGATACGGTCTAATTCTTCACAAGCAAAGGCATCTCCTTGTTCTGCACATTGCCCTAAAAGAACGCCGTTTAGTAGGTTGGAATTGCCATTTGTTTTTATCCATAAGGAACTACTTTTGGGGACATAGTGTTCTTTTTGTAATCGCTTTTCAATGCTCCAGCCTGAACAAATGTTTTCGAGTTTGTCGTAGGCCCCTTGTGTTCCTCTCGTCCAATCAGGGATATATGTGTGTCCAATTTCACCTGCTCCCAATCCCTGTCCATTATGTAGTTCTCCATTTATGATAAGGGCTCCACCAATACCACTACCGATATTCATATAAAAGAAATTTCGGGTTCCTTTTCCCCGTCCGCAAATGAATTCTGCCCAACCTGCAGAATTGGCATCGTTTGCAAGAACCGTTGGAACAGAAAAAATATCTTCGAACCATTGTTTGAGCGGGAAGTCCTGCCATCCGGTTATTTGGTGTGAGACGAGTACCTTCCCTTGAATGCTATCCACAGGGCCTCCAAAGCCAATTCCTATGCCTTTTATCTTTTGTCCTTCTTGTTCTGCCTTATGAGTCAGTTTTTTTGCGGTTTCTGTTACCCAGTTCAAAATTTCGCGTGATTGCCAGTTTTTCTGGACAGAACCGCGTTCCAGATGATGAATAGAGCCTTGTTCATTACCTAATGCGACCTGTAATTTAGTTCCACCGATTTCAATTCCTATCAGCATCACAACTTCCTCATGTATCCACTAACTTTGTTTGTTGTCTTGTGATGTGCAATGTATTTTCTTATCCGGAATATTCGGAGACTTTTTCTTGGCACAGAGAGATTGAATAGATTGTTTCTGTTGGGGATTTTTGCCTTTTTTCTCAAAATATTCGCAAATCATTTTTTGAGAGAAACTGGGCTCATACTTTTTATATGTTTCGAAGCGTTGTTGCACTTCCGGCAAATAAAATTTATCGCAATATTTTTCTTCCAGAGTCTTTAATACAATCCGTTTTCGCATGGCCCAGAAATGGGAATTGTTGTAAGACTCGTCAAAACCGGGTGTTACATACTTCCTCATATCCACAGGTCGTACAAGTTTCCATTTTCCGTCAATTTTTTCAATATACGGTGGTTTTCCTCCGCATAAGTCCCGTGCCAGACAAAAACCTTGAAAATTTGCTTCTAAGTCTCCGTGAGAAAATATACCGTCCACCAGTTTTCCAACGAGATTGTCTTCGTGTACAATTCCCCACATAACCACTTTTTTCATGGCTTCCTCTTCGGAGTAACCTTCCCTGAGATGACGACAATATCTTTGGTAATATCTTCTACCAAATCCAAAAAAATGGCACAACTTATCTATTCCAAAGTATATATCGCCGACGCGTATCGTGCGAGCCATCGGCAAGAAGAAATATGGGAACGCAAACCCGTGATGAATGCTCATCCTTAAATAAGTTTGTTTGTCAACGCTGAAATCGGGAAATTTCTCAATTTCGGGGTCGTTGCGGATATAGGTGCGTAAACGAGACCACCCTAAAAATTGAAAGAAATGGTAATAAATGGCAACAGTTAATTCTTCTGGGTCTTCAATTGGTCGGGCTCGTTTATTCACTTGTTCGAGATAGTTTGATAAAGTTTTATTGAAGTATTGATTGAGTTCGTTTGCGGAATCTTTTATTTCGATTCCCCAGGTTAGATACTGGTCTGTCTCTGCACAGTAAGAGGGCAATGGGAGAGAAATCGTAATGGTTAGAATAAAGCAAATAAAAAAAACTTTTTTTATCATGATAGAACTAAAACCTTAAAGATAAATTAATCGGTTTCAAGTAAAATATTTTAACAAAATGCAAATGGATTAACAATTTATAAGAAAAGGAATCTTAGGAGAGAAAATAACAAAAATAAACTCTTTGGGTATTAAGGGGAGAAAGAAGAGTGCCGGAGAGGGGACTTGAACCCCTATGCCCTTACGGGCACATGGACCTGAACCATGCGTGTCTGCCAATTCCACCACTCCGGCAGGTGAACAATATTTTGCACTTTTAAATATTTTATCGGATAGACTCGGTTTATTTCAAAGATACGTTTCACAGGAGCGGAAAAGTAAAGCCCGTCAAAAGTCAGGAAGTGTAATGTTTTTTTGATAATTTCTTAATGTTTTTGATATAATATTATCTCTTTTATGGCGGACGGGTAGCTCAGGTGGAAGAGCATCGGACTTTTAATCCGGTGGCCGCGGGTTCGAGTCCCGCCCCGTCTACCATGGATAATGAAGGGGGTAAAAAAATTCTGTAAAAGGAGGAATGTTTTTAGGACCTAAACTTTCTTCTTTCAGACAGCAGAAATCTATATGCCTACTGTTATGGGAGCGAACTTTTCATTTTACAACGCAATCCAGAGAATAATTTGATAATTGTTGCCGATAAACTAAAAATGAAAAGAGAAATAATCTAATATTATTTATTTTAATAATGAGCAGGTTAGGTAAAGCATTTGGAAGAGGGATTTTATTTCCATCTTACTTGTTGTTTTCATTGGTTTTTTATCTTCACGAATACTTTAACGCATGTTTTTCATGTTAAGTTAATGAGTATTTATAAATCTATATAGGTTTTTGAGAATGTATCATGAGAATAGATTTTTTTTCTTTATAAGAAAAATAAAATCAAACCCTGCTCGTTAGTAAATTTGAATAATAAAGAGGGATGGGGATTAAACGCTCAGATTGACCGATGCTATTTCAGGAAAGTTGGGGATTTCTTGTGTGCCTTTATTTACGGGGGTGTTTTTTCCTTCTTCTTTCTGATATATTTCAAATGCTTCCTTCCATGTATCTCTCATGTTTTTCATGTGTTCAATGCTTTCACGGATAGGTGTTATGTTCTTTTTGAGATTTCCCTGTACTAAAAGGTAATAAATGTATTCATAAATACGGTCAATATTAAGAACAAGTTCTCCCCCTATATCTATTTTTAAAGAGCTCCGAAGTTCAGCAATAATTTCTTGGGCCCGGATTAGATTTCGGTGTACAGATTCAATATTATTTTTTTCCATCTGGCGTATCGCTTCTTCCGCTCTTTTAATGGCACCGTCAAAAAGCATGAGTATTAACTTTCCCTGTGAAGCAGTATTGATGGTCACTTCTTTATATGTGTTTATGGTTGCTGTTTGAGGTGTCATTATTCCTTCTCCTATTTTTATGTTAATGTACTGCTCAATCTTGTTAATGAAGTATTTTGTCCCTGTAAATTTTGCATCATTTGTTCCATTAATGTGAACTGCCTGCGAAGTCTTGTTTCTTTCTGACTTATACGGTATTCAATATTAGAAATTTGATTGTTGATAGAGTTAATTTGAGAATCTATAGAGCCGTTTGTTTTTATCCGCTCATTCAAGAATCCGTTGAATCCGGATATTTCGTCCAGGTATGGAAATAGCGTGTTTACCAGACCTGTTGAGGATGAATTGGAGAACAGTTCCATAACATTTGTTTTGCTATTACGTAATGCTTCCTTAAATTTGTCTGCATCCAGACTTATACTCGGTATTGCAGAAGAGTCAAAATTCGTGCCTGTGGAAAAGCCAATATCTGCAAGGTTCTGATAGGTTCCGGAAATCCCACTAACAGTATTAAAGAAGGTTTGTTGTAGATAGGAGGCTATTTCACGGATTGAAGATTCACCCCTTAATACAGCATTTTGAGCGGTGGTTCCTCGAATTTGTTGTATGGCGTTGTTAAAGGCGCTTAGAAAACTTTGTATGTTTTCCACGACCTTATTTTCATCCGTATCGACTGTAACTGTTGATGTTCCTGTTTTCAGGAAGGTTAATGTTGTGCCTGTAATCGCATCAGTAACTGTGTTGCTATTTCGAGTCTGTTCTGCACCACCATTGATTTTGAAAACAGCATCCGAACCTGCCGTTTGAGTAGCAGAACTGAGATTCATCACGGAGAGGAAATTACTTGTATCTGAAGGACCACCAAAACGGATAAGCCGACTGCCCATGTCTTTGGCTACAAACCGTAGCGTATCGGTGGTGGAATCATAACTTGCAGTTACACCTGCATCGGAGGCATTAATCCGCGAAATTATATCTGCAAGGGTATCTGCGGTGGGGTCGATGGTGATGCTAAAACCATTGATGCTAAACGACCCTCCGGTAATGGTTCCATTTTGAAGGTTTAAGTTCTCTAATTTGACACCTGTATTTATAGCTCCTAAAGGCTGTCGGCTCCTTAATTCAGTGGACCCATTGGTGTTTGTGTATTGCACCGCATTTCTCCAGCCAAGAGCCGAGATTAGATTGCTTGTATCATTGGAACTTCCCAGAACAATGCGGGTAGTATCCCCGGGAGTCGTATTCTCGAGATAAATACGGTCTTCACTTGCGTTATATGTGGCGGTTACACCTGCACTGCTTGAATTTATCATTGAAACAACATCGTTCAGACTTTGGGTGGTTGGGTCCACATTAAATTGGACTCCATTTATTGTAAAGGTTCCTGCTTGAACTGTTGTTGTCAACCCACTGTTTTCCAGGGTTGTGTCAGGGTCAATAGGAGCACTTACTCGACCGTTACTATTCGCTACTGTTGCAGAGGCTAACTGGATTACTTCTACCTGATATGTCCCCAATACGGGATTTGGGTCCGTAACACTTGCTTGAACGACACTTGTTTCTGAACTGGTTGACTTAAACGCTGTAAAAACATTGTTTAGATTAAAATCTTGAAGCCTATTTCTGAGTGTGGTTAAGGCGTTTCGCACATTTTGAATGGCGGTTCTCTGTCTCTGAAGTTGGGTTACTCTCTGCTGGAGACGGGTTATCGGCTGTCTTTCTATTTGGATCAACTGATTAATGATTGTATTGGTATCCAACCCCGAAACCAATCCGCCGATATTAAATGTGCCTGACATAGGCATTCTCCTTTTCAGTTATACTCTTATCTTTTTTTCGGCAATAAACTAAAAAAACTTTAGTTTTTTTATTAAAAATATTCTGAAAATATGCGTTAGATGTCAATAATATCAATCATAATACTATTTATATTAAATAATAGCACAATCTTAACAATAAAACTTGCTTGTTTAAACATTTTTTATTTTGTACTTCTTCCAAAAATGTATTTTTATTTTTTGATAATTTTGATACGAATATTACGAAACTGGACTTTCATAGGGGGGCCGGGATGCATTTGAAGAGCAATATACCCTTTTCGGCGGGAGAATCGTTTGTCATCATCGAATACTTCACACATCTTTGTTCTATTAATAAAAAGTTCGATATGGTTACCAATTGCTTTAACTTCATATTCATTCCATTCTTTAAATTTAACAACGGATAACAATTCCTTCGGGTCTTTGAAGAGTTCCTCCTTACGGTTTCCCTCTTCATCAATCCATGCTTTATATCCTCGTTTTACAACAGCCCAGCGGTCATGCTGGAATAAGCACCCCGTCCATTCTCCGGTTTCATCAATATCGGCCTGATAGCCCCAAATATCATAATCTTGCCTTTTTTCACTACGGAATTGGATACCTGAGTTGTTATTTTCAAGACGAAATTCTAATTTCAGAATAAAATCTTCAGGCTGACCCCCCATCCAGTATAGATAATGGGCTTTTTCACACGGTTTTTCGGATGTGCTTTGGCTTGTTATAGCTCCATCTTCTATCCACCACCAACCGGGTAGTCCCTCCCACTCATTTAGTGTTTTTCCATCAAATATAGTGACAAAATCGTTTTCTTTTTCCACATCGGGACTGGTAACAAAACCATGAAATAGTAGAGAGAATATAAGTAATGAGAACATAGGTCATTCCTTCTGGGTATGGGTGTGATTATGCAGGTAATTCATAGCCTTTGCGACGGGGACGGGATAACATGGCGTTTGCTTCATCGCAGTTTTTGAATTGTTCTTTTTTAGGGTCCCACTTTAATACTTCGCCTACTTTGCCGACATCACGAACAATATTTACAAGGACGCATAAGGTATTGCTTCGGTGTCCGATTTCAATATCTGCGAGGCATTGTTTTCGGGTTTTAATTCCCCGAATCCAGTCCTCAAGATGGGGTTGTGTCTCGGGAACGGTGAGTTTTTCGGGTCTATCGGGTCGTTGTAGGATTTCAGGTGGATTTGATACCACAGCATCGCGGTTGATTTCAATACTTCCATTATCACCGACAAAGATACAGCCTAAACCAGGACCTCTGTCAGAGTCATAATACAACTCCAACTCAACACCGTTCTTATATCGCATACGAACCTTTGCACGGGGACCTATTACACCTTCTGTCATTGGATAGTAAGGAGCCCCTGTTTCTTCCGGTTTTATTTCGCGTTTTTCAAACAATCCGGCAGGCCTATCCTTTACAGGTTCCTCTAATATTATCTCGATGGGACCTGTTGTATCTGTTCCCAAACCTCGCTGAATCTGGTCGTATGCATGAGCGCCCCATCCTGTAACACCGAAACCGGTCCCTCCTCCATCATAGTCCCACCATTTTGCCCAGGTTCGATGTAAATCCTCATGATAAGGACGGAATATCGCTTGATTGGTCCACAAATCCCACCACGGTTCTTTTGTATGAGGGGAATCGGGATATTGTGTATTTTCATTCCATCGTAATGGGCCAACAAAATTTGCAGAGATCACTTTTTTCAACTTCCCGATGGCCCCGTTCTTCACAAGGTCGCTTGCCCAATTGTTTAATGGGATGGTACGCTGTTGTGTTCCTGCCTGGGTAATTCGTTTATATTTTCGTGCTAATTTTACAAGGGCTCTCCCCTCTTCAACAGTCAAGGCTATCGGTTTTTCCATATATACATCGATATTTCGAATCATTGCGTGGGCGGAAATCCATGCTCGTGGATGTGTGGGTGTGCCTACGATAACACCGTCTAATTTTTCCTTGTCCAGCATTTCCAGGGGATGTGTATACGCATGCCAGCCATTTTTTTTCGCCTACGGATTTCATTGCGGAATTGATTCTTGGCTTAAAACAATCGCATGCAGATACGATTCTCGCTGTTGGAATCTGAAACAAAGTTTTTATAAGGTCGTAAGACCGTCCGCCAATTCCTACAACACCAATGAGTACCTGTTCAGAAGGGGGAACTCCTTGTGCACCTAATATGGATGATTTAACGACTAAGGGTGCGGTGAGAGCACATTTTAAAAAACTACGTCTTTTCATTGTTTAAGTCTTTCTTTAATTTGTTTTTTTAGATTATAATTAAATAAATTACTACTTTTAAATAGTAGCAAACAAATCATGAAGAATATTTTGAAGACATTAGCAATATTGGAAAGGCTTTTTTGAAAAAAATATTGTAGCAGATATTGAAGAGTTATGGATAGTTCCCCCAGTTTTTGTTTTATTTATGGTATAAAATAAGGAAAGTGCTAACGGAGTTATTTTGACAGGCGTTAAAATATATGGTAAACTATATTGTTAGCATTCGACCTTAGTGAGTGCTAAAAGGCGTAATGTATGAATACGAAGTTTCCTCCACTAAGTGAAAGAGAACAGACCGTTTTAAAAGCGGTTGTGCATATTTATATTACAACCGCGGAGCCGGTGGGTTCACGGACTGTTGTAAAGCGATTGGGCTTAAATTTAAGTCCTGCGACAATTCGGAATGTAATGTCGGATTTGGAGGAGATGGGTTATCTTACACAGGTACATACAAGTTCGGGTAGAGTACCTACGGATATAGGTTATAAGTATTATGTTAACTATTTGATGAAGGTTCAGGAATTGACTCTGGCAGAGCGTGAACATATCAAAAAGGAATTAACAAAGAAGATGGACACTGCAGACCAGATTCTTCGTCAAACCAGTCATTTATTGGCTTTGGCGAGTCATCAAGCGGGTCTAGCAGAGTTACCTGCGGAAAACGCCGCGGTTATCCGCCGTATAGAATTGGTTCCTCTTTTAGAACGGCAAGTGGCCATTCTAATAGTAGACAGTTTTGGGTGTGTTCATACCTCTTCCGTTGTTCTTGATAATACAGTATCTCCTCAACTATTGGAATCATTGAGTAAGTTTTTGAATGAATCGTTATATAATGTTTCAATTGATAATATTCACTCGACTGTTCGAGATAGCTTGAAGAAGTTCTTTGATGAACGGAGGAAGTTGGTTGAGTTAGCGTTAAAAATTCTGACACAGGTTGAGCCTCCGACGAATCAGATGTTTTTAGACGGGACCAATAATCTATTTGACCAACCCGAATTTCAAGAACCGACGAAGGTTCGAAGTATAATCGGTATTATGGAGGACCCTTCTCCTTTGGTCAAAGCATTGAGAGAATCCCTTGCAAATCTGGAAAGTCAACAAAGGACCGTATTAATTGGGTCAGAAACGATGATGAACAATATTAATGAGTTTGGAGTAATTGCCTCTCCGTATAGATTAGAAGAGAAGGGATATCCTGCAGGTTTTATCGGTATTTTAGGTCCTAAACGGATGCCGTATGAACGGCTCTCTTCGATTGTTGATTATACAGCCGGAATGGTAGGGAAAATGCTATCCCGTCTATGGCGATGAGCGTTCGAGATATTAGTATCTTTAGAATAAAAACATTTTAAGAAGTATATAATTCTGAAGAATGGAGTGGTAATTTTATATATGAGTATGGAAAATGAAAAAACGGAATTAGAAAAAAGATTTGAACAGGATAAGGAAAGTACTGCATCCGATTCAGAAATTATTAGACGGGCTTCTATTGTTCCTCCTTCGCAAGAAGAGACTATGGATCAGGAAACCGTTTCAAAATCGAACTCTCTTGATGAATTTTCAAAGTTATTTGAGGAAAAAACGAAGGAATTAGAAGAGTTGAAAGACCGTTACCTTCGTGTCTGTGCTGATTTTGATAATTATCGGAAACGAACAGTACGAGAGATTAAGGAAATACGCGAAATAGCCACAGAACACCTTATAAAGGAGTTATTACCCGTATTAGATAACTTCGAAAGGGCTTTAAAGCATGTCCCGGACCCGGAGGATGTTTTTGTTTCGGGTATCCGAATGGTTTTTTCCCAATTGAAAGATATTCTTATGGCACGAGGTTTGCTACCTTTAGAATCAGTTGGACAACCGTTCAACCCGAATGTTCATGATGCGTTGGCGCAGATAGAATCGGAACAGCCGGAAGGAACGGTAGTTCAGGAATATGAAAAAGGTTATATGCTGGGCAAACGCGTACTACGGCCTGCAAAGGTTATAGTAAGCAAGTTGCCCGAACAGAAGGATGAAAATGAAGTAAGTTAATAATAAGGGTTAAAAATTAAGTTAACTGTTCTAAAATGAAACAATATTTGCAAAAAAATTATTAAAAGGAGGTTGAAAGACCTATGGGAAAAGTTATAGGTATTGATTTAGGAACAACAAATTCATGTGTTGCGGTGATGGAAGGCGGAGAGCCTTTAGTTATTGCAAATGCAGAAGGAAACCGTACGACTCCTTCTGTAGTGGGATTTACAAAGGATGGAGAACGATTGGTGGGTGCTATTGCGAAACGGCAGGCAATCACCAATCCACAAAATACGGTATTCTCAATTAAACGCTTTATGGGTCGCCGTTATCATGAAGCGACAGAAGAGATAAAGCGAGTTCCTTATAAAGTTACGGAAGCATCGAATGGCGACTGTCAGGTAGAGATTCACGGTAAGACCTATAAGCCCCCTGAGATTTCCGCAATGATTCTTCAGAAGATGAAAGAAACAGCGGAAACTTATCTTGGGACAAAGATTACACAGGCGGTTATTACAGTTCCTGCATATTTTAATGATTCCCAGAGGCAGGCCACAAAGGATGCTGGAAAAATTGCAGGGCTTGAAGTGCTGAGAATTATTAATGAGCCGACAGCCGCAGCCCTGGCTTATGGTCTGAATAAGAAAAAGAACGAGAAAATAGCGGTATACGACTTAGGGGGAGGAACCTTTGATATTTCAATACTTGCGATAGGAGATGATAGTTTTGAAGTTTTAAGTACAAATGGTGATACTCATTTAGGTGGAGATGATTTTGACCAGCGGTTAATAGACTGGTTAGCCAGTGAGTTTTTGAAGGACCAGGGCATTGACCTGCGTAAAGACCCTATGGCGTTGCAAAGGTTGAAGGAGGCGTCAGAAAAAGCAAAGTGCGAATTATCCACGACCATGAGTACGGATATTAACCTACCGTTTATATCTGCGGATGCCTCTGGACCGAAACATCTGAATTATACATTAACACGGGCCAAGTTAGAACAACTCTGCGAGGATCTGTTACAAAGGACAAAAGGTCCCTGTCTGCAGGCCTTACAGGATGCCGGTCTGAAGCCGAGTGATATTGATGAGGTTATTTTAGTTGGTGGTATGACCCGCATGCCTGCGGTTATACGACTTGTTCAAGAATTATTTGGTAAAGAACCGCATCGAGGTGTAAACCCGGATGAAGTCGTTGCTGTAGGTGCGGCAATTCAAGGAGGTGTTCTTGCAGGAGAGGTGAAGGATATATTACTACTGGATGTAACTCCGTTGTCATTGGGTATTGAGACTCTGGGAGGTGTTTGCACAAAACTTATTGAACGCAACACAACCATCCCTGTAAACAAGAGACAGATTTTTACGACAGCGGCAGACAATCAAACCTCTGTAACCATTCATGTTCTTCAAGGTGAGCGTGAAATGGCAAGGGACAACCGAACCCTGGGTCGTTTCGACCTTGTGGGTATCCCCCCGGCTCCACGCGGGGTTCCTCAAATCGAGGTGACATTTGACATCGATGCCAACGGGATTCTGCATGTATCTGCCAAAGACCTTGCTACAGGGAAGGAGCAAAAAATCCGTATTGAGAGTTCCAGCGGTTTGACGGAAGAAGAAATTCAGAAAATGGTCAAAGAAGCAGAACAGCATGCAGAGGAAGATAAGAAACGGCGTAAGGAAATTGAAACACGCAATAATGCGGATTCATTGTTGTATAGTACCGAAAAACTGTTAAAAGAGTATGGCGATAAGGTCTCTGTTAGTGAAAAGGCAGAGGTAGAATCTGCGCTGGAAGAATTAAGGAAGGCATTGGCTGGAGACCGTGTGGAAGAGATTGAATCTGCCATGAATAAAGTAACTTCTGCTACACATAAACTAACGGAAGCCATGTATCGTTCCGCAACCCAAGCGAAAGGTCCCTCTGCAGAACAAACGACGAACACTTCGTCAGACAGGGGTAGTACTTCATCCAACGATGAAGGCGGTCAGCGAGTTGTGGATGTGTAAACTGAAGGCCTGTTCCTTCGAACAGAATATAGTCTCTGTGTTATATACAATATCAATCGTAATAAGTGATGAGTAGTTTATTATGGTTCGTGGTAAGGATTTATATGAGATATTAGGTGTTCCGCGGAATGCCTCGCAAGAGGAGATTCGTCGTGCTTATTTAAAATTAGCGCATAAATACCATCCTGATAAGACAGGTGGTGATAAAGATGCAGAAGAGAAATTGAAGGAAATCAATGCGGCATATGATGTGCTGAAGAATCCGGAAAAGAGAGCGCAATACGACCGTTATGGAACGGTTGATGGACAACCCTTTGATATGGGAGGTTTTACAGGTGGTTTTCGGGGTTTTACCGAAGGATTTGGAGAAGGTTTTGAGTCGCCATTTGATGATTTGTTTGATATGGTTTTTGGTTCCGGGACCCGGAGCCGAACAGGACGAAGAAGTAATGCCCAACGGGGAAATGATGTTGAAACTACTTTGACAATAACATTAAAAGAATCTGCAATGGGGGTAAGGAAAAAAGTTCGCTATTTATGTAAAGAACAGTGTGGTGAATGTCATGGAACGGGTGCAGAACCCGGTTCCAGACCTGAAGTTTGTCCTCAATGTGGGGGAACCGGTCAGATACGGGCGTCACATGGTTTTTTTAGTATTACACGCACCTGTCCGCAGTGCCATGGTCAGGGGAAATATGTTTCACGACCGTGTATGCGTTGTGGAGGACAAGGAAGAATTTCTACAACACGGGAAACAGAAATCAGTATTCCGGCGGGTGTAGATGCAGGGACTACTTTACGCTCTGTGGGTGATGGTGAAGTGGGTATAGGTGGCGGTCCCCCGGGTGATTTATATGTACATTTACAAATAAAGGAACATCCTCTCTTTGAACGGAAAGGAAACGATTTATATTGTGAAGTTCCTGTAACTCTTTCTCAGGCTATTTCAGGAACAGTAATTAAGGTTCCTACCCTTATTGATGGGGTGATTGACCTGTCCATACCTGAAGGGACCCAGTCCGGAGACCTTTTAAGGAAAAAAGGGATGGGAATGCCCCGATTGAATAATCGAGGGAGGGGTGATTTGTACTATAAAATTACTGTTGAAGTCCCTGTCCGCCTGTCAAAACATCAACAAGACCTGCTCCTTGAATTAGACGATTTAGCCAATGCAAAAAACTACCCCAAATATTGGAAGTTCCGTGAATTAAGAGACAAAAATTTTGACTGAGACCTCCAGTTTTGTTTATTCTATAAGTTTACTATGATACTCATTTTTAAACGGGAAGGAGGAGCAAATGGCGTTTGTTGTATGCGAGCCCTGTATTAATTGCAAATATACCAGTTGTGTAGAGGTTTGTCCTGTTGCATGTTTCCACGAGGGAGCCAATATGTTGGTTATAGACCCGCAAGAGTGCATCGACTGTGCCGTTTGTGTGGATGAATGTCCGGTTCGTGCCATATACTCCATTGACGAAGTGCCTGAGGAGTGGAAAGAATTTATCCAGATAAATGCGGAGTATTCAAAAATCTGGCCTGTAATACGAGATAACAAACCTGTTTCTCCTGAGGCAGAGGTTTTTCGGTCTGTAAAGAATAAACGAGGACTTTTTGACCCGAGAGCGGGGACAGGCAATTAGAAGAAGAAAAGATAAAAGTAAGAAAAAATATAATCGTCAATAGAAGGAGAGCCGCCATGAAGAAAGAGAAGAAATATGTTCATTTTATTTCAAATACACATTGGGACCGTGAATGGCTTTACTCGTTTCAGGAAACAAGAATGCAATTAATCGATTTTTTCCAACGATTGTTGAATATTCTTGAAACGAACCAAGATTACAGGGCTTTTGTTCTGGATAGTCAGGTAGCACCTGTTGAAGATTACCTCGAAATATTCCCTGAAGAACGGGAACGAATCGAGAGACAGGTAAAAGAAGGTCGATTATTGATAGGCCCCTGGTATACCTGTCCGGAATGTTTTCAAGTAGGGGGGGAATCGATTATACGGAATTTGTTATATGGTCATATTATAGCGAAACGGATGGGCGGAGTGATGAAAGTAGGACATACTCCATTTTCGTATGGTCAGATTTCTCACTTACCCCAGATATACAAAGGTTTTGGCATTCATATGGCCCTTTTTTACCATGGTGTCAGTCATGATGAGGTTCCAAATGAGTTCTGGTGGGAAGGTGCGGATGGTACCAGAATACTGGCAAGTCAGATGAGCCGACAGGCGAGGTATAATTTTTATCATCAAGTATATCGTCCTGTTTTATACGGGATGGAACCTGATGAACGGACCTGGTATTGGGAAAAAGGGGGAGTCCCTTTTCGCCTTGGTGATGTAAAGGCTTGTCATGAGCATTTTCTTTTGTTAGAACCGGAGAAAAACTTTGACGAAAAACAATTGAAAGAGCGGGTAAAGAAATTGTTCAAAGCAGAGTGTGAAGTTGCTACAACACCCCATATTGCTTTTATGATGGGGCATGATAGTAGTGTTCCGGATGAATTGGAAGTGCGACTTGTCAGGGAGACACAACAGATTCTTGAAGGGCATGTAGTAAAACACTCTAATTATCATGATTATGCGGAGGAGGTCTTGAAAGAAGTGAGTAATATGGAACTTCAGAGTTTACAGGGAGAACGAAGAACACCAAAACCCATGCCACGAATTTACCATCTTTATAGCGATGTGCTGTCCAGTCGGACACGGGTTAAACAGGAAAACGCTTATTCTGAACGGGATCTTCAAAGGTTAGCCGAACCTATGTGCGTTTTAAGTGCATGTATGGGAATGGCTTATCCTAAGGAATTTCTCGACTTATCCTGGAAGGAATTGTTACGAAGTCATGCACATGATACCATTTCGGGTTCGGGTGTGGACATTATTGAACAGGATACTTTGCATCGGCTACGGCAGGTCCGAGAAATATCGCGAAGTGTACTTCGACGGGCACTGGCATATTGTCAGAAAAACATTGATTTTTCAAAGGAAGAAGAAAACGCAGTGCTTATTACCGTATATAATCCCTTACCTCAAGAAAGAGTAGAGACAATTCAAACCGTTATTGACCTGCCTGATAACGGTTCGGGGAGAGATTTCTGTCTTGAAAATACCGATACAGGAGAGGAAGTACCTGTTCAGGTACATTCCCAAGAACGGACACAAGTAGTCCTCACACAACCTGAAGACGCCAGACATTCGATGAAGGTACAACGCTTCCATACAACCTTTACCACCACCGTAGTCCCTTCGCTGGGTTATACTTCTTACCGGGTGAAATATGGTAAACCCTTTTTACAAGGAACACTCATTACCAGCGACCGTGTTCTGGAAAACCAATTTATGCGAGTTGCAATTCGAGACGATGGCACTTTTGATATCTTTCACAAACCCTCTGAGAAAATATACTGTGGACTGGGCTATCTTTTAGATGATGGGGAGGCCGGACATGCGTGGATGCATATTCCCCCTGCTCATAATGAAGTTATCGATAGCCGTCCGTTTCCAAAGAAAATATCCCTGTTAGAAGATGGTCCCCTCTCGGCGACATATAAAATTGAATACGAGATGAAAGTCCCCGGTCAATTGGTGTCCAATAATGAAAATTTAAATGACCGATTGGACGGTATTGGAAATAATTCCTATCGGAGTATTCGACAGGTTCTTATCCCCGTAAAGATGTTTATTACATTGAGAAACCTGTCTCGTTCTTTAGAATTAAAAGTAAAATTTGTTAATAATGCCCGTGACCATCGGTTGCGGATAGCATTTCCTTCAAATTTAGATGCGGATATTGTTCGTGTAGAGTCGGCTTTTGACATTGTAGAACGGGAGATTATCCCCGGTTCCAATAATCCATGGAAAAACACAAAATCTGTAACATTTCCACAAAACCGATTTATAGATTTAGATGATACATGGGGTGGACTTGCTATTATTAATGATGGACTGAAGGAATATGAAGTGTCTCGAGACCTGACGAGAACGGTTTATATCACTTTATTGAGGGCCTATACTGTTCATCTGGCGACTGTCCCTAAACAATGGGAGACACATCCTGAAATGAATTTATCACAATGTCCGGGCGAACATGAATTCAATTTCTGGATATATCCCCATTCCGGCGGTACTATGAAAGGGAATGTTGTACAGGAAACAGAACGGATATACTCCCCCTTAATACCTGTTCAATCCGGTGTATCCCGAGGTACACAGCCCAGCACAAAATCGCTTATCAAAATCCAGCCGGACATCATTACTCTATCGGCCCTTAAACTTGCAGAAGACCGACAGGGATATATTCTGCGGTTATACAACCCGTCTACAGAACCTATAGAAACGCTTGTTGAGTTTGGTATTCCGATAAAAGAAGTCTATGAAGTCAATTTTGAAGAAACAATTATCCAGAAGTTAGAGATTTTCCCTGAAAACATTGTAAAGGTACAATGTAACGGCAAGAAGATTATTACTATCAAATTCAACACCTAATATCTCAATTAATAACATTTGTTAGGAATGGATAAATTATTCGTATATCGACGGAAAGAAGATAAAATAGAAGAAGTACAGGTGATATAGTTATAAAAGGTGTGAAACTTTTTCTCAGTTGTTAGCTTAAAAGACTTACATTTTAGCAAGAGGAAGTTAAGAACCTGATAATATTTTGATAAACGATATAAGATGGTTTATGGCTCAAAGGTTCCGGTTATTTGTTGCGAGATGCGAGTATGGTTTTTTCATAATTTTTAACTTCATGGAGCCAATTTATTCCTACGGGTACATCTTTTTTGAGGCAGTAATAGTCCCAAACGGCCGACCCGGGGAGGTTTTTCGTTTCTTCGAGTAAGGCTAACCGGCTTGTGTAATCGCCAGCCGATTCGATTTCTTTGAGGAGATTGGTAGGCTCTAATAAAGATTTGAGTAAGGCTCGTAGCACGGCGCGGGTTCCGGTAACCCATGCGGAGATGCGGTTAATGCTGGCATCGAAGAAGTCCAGTCCGATATGTACCTGGGCGAACAGGTTGTTCCGCGAAATTTCGTCCATAAGTGCGGAAACATCGTCATTAACAATGACTACATGGTCGCTGTCCCAGCGAACGCCTCTACTTATGTGTAATAGCACTTCGGGGATATAAAGCAGGATGGAGGAGAGTTTGTCTGCGACCAATTCTGTGGGATGAAAATGTCCCATATCGAGGCAGAGAATTTTTTGTTTTTGGACGGCATAACCTAAATAGAATTCGTGTGAACCGACGACATAGCATTCAGAGCCTATTCCGAAAAGTTTGCTTTCGATGGAGTCTTTGTTCCATTTTTCGTCAATAGGTTTTGAGAGGATTTCGTCTAAGGCTTCCTTTAATCGTTGGCGAGGAGCGAGTCTATCTATGGGGAGGTCTTTATATCCGTCGGGTATCCAGATATTCGTAATACAGGTTTTACCGAGTGTTTTTCCAAAGAAGGCACCAATTTCACGACAGACAATGCAGTGGCGTATCCAGAATTCGCGGATGGAACGGTCGGAATGGGAAAGTGTGAAACCGCTATCTGCGAGGGGGTGGGCAAAACAGGTCGGATTAAAGTCAACCCCTAATCCCTGTTCCTTAGCCCAGTCTGCCCAGCGGGAGAAATGTTCGGCCGTTAATGCATCGCGTTCTACTTTTTTCCCCTGTGTTTCTGCATATATTGCATGAAGATTTATACGGTGTTTGCCGGGGATTAGGGATAAGGCTTTTTCTATATCCTGTCTTAATTCGTCTGCGTTTCTTGCTTTCCCGGGATAGTTGCCTGTTGCCTGTATCCCTCCACTGGAAGAGGCTTCAGAATGTTCAAACCCACTGACATCGTCACCCTGCCAGCAATGTAAAGAAACGGGGATGGTTTCTAATTTCTTTAGTACAGTTTCTGTATCTACCTGGAAGGTGGAATATTTTTCGCGGGCAATTTCATAGGATTTTTCTATTTGATGGGTACGATATTCGGGGATATTTGTCATAGAACATAACCTTATAAGTTAATGTTTTGAAGAATTAAAATGTATATTTTATAATTCTACTTTATTTTTTAACGCAACTGCGAAAAGGGCTTGTTTGTCGTAAAATATAGATAGGAATTTCGTTATAATATAGTAATGGTATCATAATAATAATTATAGAAGGGATTATATACTATGGCTTACAATTCAGGTTTTACTCTCATTGAACTTATTCTTGTAACCATAATTATCGGTATTCTTGCGGGAATGGTTGTGATGAATTATGGTGGTCGAGTTCGAGAGACGCAAATCCGTGCAGCAAAGGGCGATATAGCGACCTATAGCAATGCAGTGGATTTGTATGCTTTGGACCACAATGATAAATATCCATCCTCACTGGAAGATTTGGTTAGTGGTGAACGGCGTTATGTTCGTGAAATTCGACCGGACCCCTGGGGAAATCCGTATATTTATAAACCCGCGACAGACCCGCTCAAGGCTGATTATCAAATTTTTTCAGCGGGACCTGATGGTGTCCCCGGTAATGAAGATGATGTAACATCGGAATCGAAAACGGAACTCACATCGAAAAAATAATAAATCAGGATATTAAGATAAAAATAGAGTGCGTGTTATTTTTTACGAAGAAACGACAAGAAATGGATTTACTCTTATTGAGTTAGTAGTTGTTGTAGCGTTTATTTCCATATTGACGGGGATGGTTATTCCGATATACAACCGAACGATGTCTTCTTTGCGTATACGAAACACGACACAGGACATTACTTCGTTAATTCGCTATGCTCAGGAGAAGGCTGTTGCAGAATCTCGCGAGTTTCGTGTACTGTTGGATGACGAAAAAAGGGAAATATCGTTATTTCGATTGAAAAGTCAAACAATAGATGGAGAGAAGGAATTTGAGCTTGTGGGCATGGCGGATGGTGGCGGTGTTCTTACCCTTCCTGAAACGATAAAAATCTCTCGTATTACTGCAGGTAAGGACCGCAAAACAGGTTTGCGATATATATCCTGTTATCCCAATGGGGCATCCGACCCGGGAGAAATTGAATTAGAACCACAGGGTAGGGGGCGCCAGCGTATTCTTATTAAATGGACTGGAGCATTGGGGAGATTCGAGATAAAATGAGGAGATTTATGAAAAGAACGGGTTATATCTTGTTTGAGGCTGTTTTCTCGATGGCGGTTTTGAGTATTGCAGGGTTGACCTTCCAGTCCGCATTACAACAAGCTATATTAACACGAGGTCAAGCCATTGACTATACCACAGCGAAATTTCTTTTAGAACAGATTAATGCGGAGATAGAATTACAGCCCCAATATGTAGAAGAAAGCAAGTCCGGAACTTTTCCGGAGCCGTATAACCGATTTTCATACCAATGGGAGATTCGTAAAGTTTCTATACCCCGGCCGGAGTTGCCTGCGGAGTTACCTCCACAACTTCGTGAGAATCTGGAGAAAATGTTTCGTGATTATTTTGCGAAAGTGGATATATGGATACGATGGCAACGGGCAGGGATACCGTTTGAAGTGCATGCCCAAAATATATTTCAACCTGAGAAGTTATGGATACCCGAGGAATATCAACAATAAAGAACAACAAGTTTTTATCTTCGAGGCCGAGAGGCTTTACCCTGATGGAGCTTCTCGTTGCCGCGACCCTGTTGAGTATTGTTCTGTCTTCTGTTTATGTCCTTTTTCATTCATCCATTCAAACATGGAAACGGCTGGAATCGGGTGTGAATCCTCAACAGGATGCCCGTCTCGTGATGAGTCTTATTGCTCGAGATATGAATAACCTTATTGCTTCTGCGGGGCATTTGTTTGAAGGGGATGACCAGCAAATGACACTTTTTGTAATTACGGAGCCGTTTGACAAGGATACCGGTGAGGGAGGGCATCTTATGCGAATTGAGTACAGATATAATCGAGGACAGAAACGACTGGAGCGTGAAGAAGCCTTAGTAGAAACGGCTTTGCCGAAGGTGCCTCCGGCGAATCGTGAGATTGACCGGTCACGAATTAAAGTGTCCAAGAGAAAAAAGGTAACTCTCGTCGAGAATGTTAAAGAACTTGAAATAACATATATCTGGATACCTTATGATGAAAAGAGAAATTGGAAAGAGCCCCCAACTCCTGTGGAACCTGTGCGTGTGCAAAAACATAAACTTTGTTGGTGGCTTCCTCAAGGGATAGAAATTAAAATGGCTCTTTATGACCCCGACTCGCCGGATGAGCAAATGGTTTTCAAAGAAGTTTTTCCTGTTCGGGCTCCTTCTGCCCACCTGACAGATAGACAAATTCAGCAGTTGTTAAAGGATGAATTATGAAAAAAGGATTTATACTTGTATCTGTCCTCTGGATGATTGCTTTGCTGAGTTTTGTTATTCTGGGCTTTGGCAGGAGGGTTATGTTAGACCGTCGCGCTTCTGCATATAGTCTGAATGTAAGTGAAGCACGGCTTTTAGCACATTCTGCTGTTCAACGAGGTATTCTGGAACTGCGTAATAAAGCAATTATTGATGCGAGTAATCCGGAGAATATGGGGGGGACGCATTTAGGTCAACCATGGGCTCAACCCAAGAGTTTAATTAAAGACCTTAAAATATTAGATTGGAATGAGGATAGAAGTGAAGATGATGTGTTTTTTGTAATTACTGATGAGGAGAGTAAGATTAATTTGAATTCAACACCGAAAGAGATACTTGAAGAGGTTCAGGGGATTAATCGGGGTATTATTCGTCAGATTATGAAACGCAGGACAGAGGCGGTTCATCAGGATGAAGGAATTTCTCCATTTCAGATTGAAGAAGAATTGCGATATTTGCGAGGGGTGAAAGATGAAGATTGGTTTGGTACGGACCGGACACCTGCTTTGAAAGACATGTTTACGGTTCATGGATATGGGAAGATTAATATTAATACAGCATCCGAGCAAGTGTTGAGGTGCATTCCTAAATTGGGGGACCGTGCTATTGGTGTTATTATGAAATATCGAGCAGGAGAGGATGGGCAAATCGGAACCCGTGATGATAAAGGCTTTGGCAATATACAGGAACTTATTGATAAGACGGGCCTTTCGGGAGACCCAGTGGAAGCCATTAAGCAATATTGCATGTTTTATTCTACATGCTATAAGATTAAAGGATATGCGACTTTACGAAATGGTAGAATAAGAGTTGCCTGTACGGCGGTGGTGTATGTTGAGAGTACAAATGCGAATTTAATCCGTTGGCAGGAGGAGACCTTTGGAAACTAAAGGAAATAAGTATATTTTTTTAACTATTGAGGGGGAGCATTATACCCTGTTGCGTGTACAAAAAACGCGTAAGACATGGGAAGTGCTCCATTACGAGACAAGTTTTGAACTCAATCGTTCTGGAGAAGGGGCTTTTTCTCGACTTATAAAAAAAGTCGGGGAGCACAAATGGCTGAACGAACCGTGTTATCTTGTGCTTCCAAGACATGAAATAACCTCACGAATTATTACCCTCCCTTCTCAGGATAACGAAGAGATAAAAAACATGGTGTTGCTAAGTGCAGAGGAATTTGTTCCTTATTCCTTAGAAGAGATACAAATATCTCAATGTATTCTGGAAACATTACCCGATTCCCAGAGCAGGGTTTTTGTAGCAATAGCCCACCGTGACCTGATACAGGAAAAGATTAAGGTTCTAAGAGAAATAGGCTGGGAACCAGCGGGGATTTTGGTTAGCACAGGGGTGTTTATCAATTCGGCTCCAGAAATATTGAAAAAAGCGAAGCATTTACACGCTCTTTTTGTTCATCTTACTCTGGGTGGTATTGAGGTGGCTATTTTTAATGACCATGCTTTGCAATTTTCAAGGGGGGTGCGGACAAGTTGGGAAAGTGCCGAATCGGCGGTATCTAATATTGTTTCTTCGGAGAAGGATGAAGAGATTGTTTTAGACCCATTTCGGGGGTCTGTGGAGTATCTTACATCGAAACAATCCGTTGAGGATACACCGGGAGAGCGCTCTCTGGATATAACTCATGAGGTACTTCGTGAGATACGAACATCCATAAATTCCTATCAACGGGAAATGGAAACAGAGATTGCAATTGATACAGTTTATATTAGTTCTGATTTTCCTGTGGGGAATCGTTTGAAAGAGGAATTAAATAAATTTCTTGATATACCCTGTGCGTTCCTTTCTGTCAATGATTATACATTTATTTCTTCAATGGATGGTGCAATGTATCCCGTATCATGGCCTTTATTGGGTGTCGCACAGTCCTTATATCAGGATAAACCCCTGTTATTAAATTTATTACCAGAAGAGTTGCTTATAACACACAAACTCCGTACAGTTTCGAAGCATCTTAAAAGAATGGCGGTTTTAGTATCCCTGTTAATTCTTTCTCTTGCGGGTTGGTTTTTAGAGAGTGTGTATCAACGGCAGAGATTAATACGCGAATTGGAGAAACGAGTTGCGGAGTTAGAGCCGAATGCACGAGGGATTGCAGAAAAACGGCAACAATTGCAAATACTCCGCCGTGAAGTAGCAAAGAGTGGCTCTTTTCTCGATTATCTTGCACGTATTACTGAAGCGACTCCTCCTCGTATAAATTTGAACATGGTAAGTTATAGACGAACGGAAGGGATTAATATCTGGGGTCGGGCCAAATCGATAGATGATATACATACTTTCGCAGAAAATCTCCGTAGACAGGCTGTAACAAGTTCGTTGAAGGCATTTCAGCAAGCGAGAAGTGTTTATGAACAGCAGACACGGGAACAAAATGAAATAATTTTTGATTATCAGATTTCCATACCGTTTATTGAAGAGGAAGAAATAAGTGGTTCAGGTACTCCTTCAACTCCATAATTTCTGGAAACGATTTTCCATACGGGAGCAAAGGCTCGTTTTAGGGGTTGTGGTGGTATGTGTGTTGTTTGCGATGAACATGGTATATCGCTCTACAATAGGATATATCAATGAGTTAGAAAACGAACTGGACCGGTTACAGCAAGATTTAATTAATTATACGCATCAACTGGCACTAAAGCAGAGTGTAGAAACGGAATATGCCCAGGTTGCCCGTCAGCATTCGAGTAAATGGACAGAGGCAGAGATTCATGACCGATTGCGACAGGAGTTGTATCGACTTGCTCAGAAGTATCCGCCGGAACTGAATGAAGAAGGAATACCCATAAAGACACTTACGAGTACAGGAGCCCTCGTGGAAATTCCCTCACTGCAACAGGGGATACTCAGGACTACGGATAAGAATTATCGAGAATATACTCTGAATGTGAAATTGCCTCTTACTGATTTTACTTCTATGATTATGTTTCTCCAGCGATTGCAAAGCAGTCCCCAGTCTCTGCGTATTGATAATATTGATTTGCGCAGACATCCGCTGGAAGAAAAAGTTAGTGCAGATATGGACATTACACGAATTATTACTGCAGGTATGCCATTAGAGAGGTTGCAATCAGCTACTGTGATGAATATAAGTTTTGACCCAGTCGATTGGAATTGTGTAGGTGGGACAATAACAACACAAAAAGACCCCCAAAGAGACGGTGATTTTCTTGTTGCGGAGTCTTCCAGCGATACGATGGATGTTTCTTTTGTTCGTTCTTTTCGTCCGGGAGAGAGATGGATACTTGAAATGGATGTGGCAACGACGGGAGAGGCTTATTTGACATTGTCTTCACCGGATAAGGTTGTTTTTGAAGGTCAAGAAGTTTTGAAGAATGATGGAAAAATCTATCGCTATAGAATAAGCATGTCTTTACCCGATTCTAAACAGGAACGGTTACGGGTGCGAGTGCCCCATATCGTTGTTAAGGGTAATGGGAATAAAATATATATCTATAATGGAAAGTTGTTGAAAGCAGGATGATGAAATCTCTTGGTATTGAAAAAATATGGTTTTGGGGTGAGTTTACAGTTGGGATACTGATGGTTTTTGTTTTTTGTCAGATTGTTTTAAGTTTTTTGTTTGACCCAACTGAAGTGCGAAGAGAAACTCTTTATAGGGATTTGCAGTCAATACCGCCATCGACTCGAATATCGGATTCATCGAATGTGGATATTGATGTATGGGGACAAAAAATAATAGATAAGAAAGAGTTGTGGAAACTTTTGGTTCCACCGCCCCCGCCTCCACCCCCGCCTCCACCCCCGCCTCCAAAAAAACCGGATGTTGCGCAGATATTGCAAGGGGTGAAGGCTTCTCGGCAACAGATTGGACAGAAAATAAAAATATTTACACCGGAAGAACCTCGTGGTATTTTAGTAGGAGTTGGAGATACTGTCAAAGGTTGTAAGGTGCAATCCTTTGACCGCACTACGGTAACGCTCATTTATTTCTGGGCCGAAGGAAAGGAAGAAATTCCTTATACCATAAATAGAGAGTAGTCTATCTTGTGAAACAATAGTTACTGTATGTATCATACATAAGAATAAAAGTCAAACATCAAGGACGGTATAATGATTGGAACTACAATTGTTATTGGGAAAAACATAGAGAGAAAGTCATATATGAGAAAAATATTCTTGCAGGTGATTATCTTTTGTTCTTTATTTTTGTTTTTAGACTTTTGGGCTCTTTCGCAACAATCGCCAACGAGTCCTGTGGCTCGTCCTTCTACAAGAAATACGCGAGGGACCTCTTCTTCAGTGCGTGGACAGCCTACACGATTTAATTTGAATGATTCGAGTTCGGGATATGGGGGTAGTTCTATGCAACAAACTCCTTCCCTGCGTAGTCGTGATACAAAACAGAAGGAGGAAGGGAAACCAACGGAAACGAAACCGAAAGAGGAAAAGCCCAAAGAAGATACGGCCACAAAAAAGTCCCAACCTACAGGGACTAAAACAATCACGGGTTCCTCTATTCAGAAAGAAGGGTCTACGGCTCAGCAACCCCCTGCGACTGTTCCATCGGTACCCGCGGGTGGAACTACGGCAGGACCGACCCCCCCGGGACCACGCACACCTGCTATGCTTTCAGGAGGGGCCACTCCGGCAGGAGCGACACCCCCTGCACCCGGTTTAAAAGGGTTCCTTTCTACGATTGGTCAAGCGGCGGGTGCAGTAGGGACAACGGGCACAAAACAAGGAACGACTGTTCCCGGTTTCTTCGATATTCTTTTTAGCAGAAAATTGGATTATTCTGAACTTCCGGATGTTGGTGAACCCTTAACATTACCCGGACCCATGACCGTTGGTGAGTTTTTGGAAGCTATTCATTTAGCAACGAATTGGAACATTATTGTTTCAGAGGGTTCAAAAGATTTACAGATGAATTTCTGGATTGTTGATAAGAAACCGAAAGAGGCCCTGGAAGTACTGAAGTTTTATGATTTGTTTTATGACTTTGATGAAAAGACAAACTTTATGCGTGTATATACAAAAGAGGAATGGTTAATTAAGACTTTTGGCGACTTGAAACCGCGAGAATTTAAAATAAAAAATGCGGATATTTCTTATATGGAAGCCCTTATATCCGCGCTTCTGTCTGGGGTAGGAAAGATGATAACAGATACTCGGACAGGTGTTATTTATGTGTGGGATATAGAGGATAATCTAAATCAGATGGAAAAAACAGTTAAAGAACTGGATGTCCCATTGGAAAAGAAAGTTTTTACAATTAAGCATGCGGAGGTGTCTGATGTTGAATCCGTTTTGACTTCTATGCTATCGCCTAATGGTAGCCTTCTGGTAGATACTCGGAGTGGGAATCTTTTCGTTTGGGATTCCCCCGCTTCATTAGAGAAGATGGAGGAAGTAGTTGCTCGTCTTGATATTCCATTAGAAACAAGAAGTTTCTCAGTTAATTATGTAGATGTTGAAAATGTAGCAGATTCTCTTAGTAGTATGATTTCTCAGCGGGGGGTTGTGCAGATAGACCCGCGAACGAATGTCATTATTGTCTCAGACTTGCCAACACGATTAGAACGAATTGGCGAATTTATTAAAACGCTGGATATACGACTGGAAACACGGACATGGTTTATCAAGTATGCAGATATTGATTTTATTGCGGACCAACTGGAAAACATGGTTCCTCCTGATATGGGACAAATTGTCGTTAATGATATGACTCACCAGATAACGGTTACCGCATTGCCCAGTCGAATTGCAGAAATTGATGAATTGATAAAAACTTGGGATATTAAGCGGAAACAAGTATTGATAGAGGCCTTTATTGTAGAAATGGATACGGAACTGGAACGCTCATTGGGTATTAACTGGTCTTACTATGGAACTTCTGGCAATGTACCGATAGTTCTTCACGGGGGCTCAGGGGTAAAAGATATCGTATCTCCATCGGGGAGTGGCGAGGTGATGAGTATTGGACAACTCCCTTCTCTTGTACCGCGTTTTGGTCCTTTGACTGTGGACAGCAGTGGGAATATTACCCGTCCTCAACTTCAGACGCTTCAGGGGAAACCTGTTATCGACCAGTTCCTTGGAAATAATCTTGCGATAGCGTTAAACTATCTTGACCGTCAGAATAAGGCGACAATTCTTTCTTCTCCGCGGGTTGTAGTCCAGGATGGAGAAGAGGCTATATTTGAAAATGCTACACGTGTTCCTTATATTTCCGGTACAGCAGGAGGTTATTCTCCCTATTATTATCGTCAGACAAATACAGATGGTACTGGAGGACAAAATAATCCCAATTATCCCAATTATCCCAATTATCCTTATTATGGATACTATGGTGGATACAATCGTGTGGAATTTATCGATGTAGGCACAATATTATCTGTAGTCCCTCGTATTACAGAAGAAAACAGTATTTTGTTAGACATCAGTGCTGAAGATAGTTCTTATAAGGATAAGGAAATCAAAGCATACGACCAGACATCTACGGTTCCGGAGAAGACAATTCGTCATGCAGAAACACAACTTCGAGTACAAAATGGCGAGACAGTCGTTTTGGGTGGGTTGAGAAGAAGTCGAAGTTCACATCTTGTTACGAAAACACCCTTGTTGGGAGATATTCCTCTTTTAGGGAAATTATTCCGCAATCCATCCCGAACAGCCAGAAATGATAATCTGCTCATCTTCATAACGACAACCATTGTAGATGAATATACCCATCCTGAGGCGGAATTGTTGACGCGTGCAGAAGATAAAATTTCGGAAGATGTCCGTTATGAGTCTCGTAATATGTGGGGCAAACTTCACGAACAGGCTTATCCTGACCGTAAATCTGAAATCCGCATTTCCATAGGGAGCAAAGGAACTCTATTTATGGGTGGACAAAAAGTGGATATATCTGAATTGCCTCAGTTCCTTGAGAATGAGAAAGGCAAGGGGAAGAAAAAAGTTCTCTTACGAAAATCACTTCGAGCACCGGATGGTTTTGTCAATGATATAAAGGGGATTATTGAAAGGTCCGGTTTGTCTATTGTTTATGATTATATTAACGAACCGATTGTAGCATTACCCGGTAGTGAACATCCGGCAAAGGACGATAACGCACTTCAACCTTTAGAACCCAAAGAAGAGAAAGAATAAAAAGGTCGTTTTCTGACAGTAAACCTCCGCATCTCTGTTTATTCCCCTCATCCCAGGGGGTAAAAGGCAAAGCCTGTATTCTGCTAGAGCATAGAAAAAACACCATCCTACTGGCTATGCTAACCCTGCACCCTAAAATGAGTTCTAACATATATCTATGTGGAACTCTTTGGTTCTCCGTGTTCTTTGTGGTTAGATTTTTTACCGCACGGATAACATGGGGATTTTTTTGTTACAAATGAGCAGGAAGAGAAGGGGGGAGAATATAAAGGAAAACTGAGGGGAAATGAAGGATTGAGATTTCAGGATTTGGGGTTTATTTGAGTATATTTACTGTGTTCTGTGATGGGTTTTTATTATGGAG
>Ga0116210_1000564_pt1 | contig 35911 bp, 35 predicted proteins | sample TshhotsprinmetaG_FD_94483 | JGI IMG/M metagenome (GOLD analysis project Ga0116210, IMG submission 94483) | Hot spring microbial communities from South Africa to study Microbial Dark Matter (Phase II) - Tshipise hot spring metaG | ecosystem: Environmental > Aquatic > Thermal springs > Hot... | reverse complement strand
CTTCACGCCCGCCGGCCATGGCGGGAAGAAAGGCGGCCACCCAGACCCCATCCGGCCACAAAAAGGGGACAGGCACTTTGTCCGGATTTGAAATCTGTTGATGATGAACTAATAACATTTTTCAGTGCAATGAGGCTCGGCCGGACCATGGGGGCGCAGATGACGATGGCATGAAACGAATCTCGTCCAATCCTTGGAAAACACGACAACGTAAACTTCCAATCTTTGGGAGTTCGATCACCGATCGAGTTGAGAACGCGCGGGGCGGGCCGGCGTGGCCACCGGGGCGTGCGTACGATGCCTCAGCCAAGGCGGCGTCCGGCTGAGCGGGCACGGCTCGGCGGGGTCGGTTGCGCGAGGCCGGCGGGGCCGCGATACTTTGCCGCCCGGTCCCACCGGACACCACACATGTTTGAAGCGCTGACATCGTCGCTGGACGCGGCCCTGCGCCGCTTGCGCGGCCTGGCCGTGCTGACCGAGCGCAATGTGGACGAGGCGTTGCGCGGCGTGCGGATGGCGCTGTTGGAGGCGGACGTCCAGTACGAAGTGGCTCGGGACTTTATCGAGCGAGTGAAGCGGCGGTGCCTCGGCGAGGAGGTCCCGCCGGGGGTAATGCCCGGCCAGTTGATCGTCCGCCGCATCCACGAGGAACTGGTGGAACTGCTCGGCAAAGCCCGCCGTGACGTTATTTGGGGTGGCCGCCCGATGAACCTGATGCTGTTGGGGTTGCACGGCGCCGGCAAGACCACCACCGCCGCCAAGCTCGCGAGCCGGTGGCGTGGCGAGCGGCGCAAGGTGCTGCTGGTCGCCTGCGACCTGCGGCGGCCAGCGGCAGTGGACCAGCTGCGGATTCTCGCCGGCCAGGTCGGCGTGGACATGGTCGCCCCCGAGGCGGGCGAAGCGGTCGAGGCGCTCGCCGCCCGCGCCCACAAAAAGGCCGTCCGCGAGCTCTACGATGTCGCCATCTACGACACCGCCGGCCGGTTCGAGGTGGACGACGAGCTGGTGGCCGAGCTGCGCCGGCTGCGGGACGCGGTTCGGCCGCACAACATCGTGCTCGTGCTTGACGCGGCCATCGGCCAGGCGTCGGTGCGCGTGGCCCGCCGGTTTCACGAGGCCCTTGGTGTAACGGGCCTGATCCTGACCAAGCTCGACGGAGATGCCCGTGGCGGGGCGGCCCTGTCGGTCCATGCGGTCACGGGATGCCCGATCCTGATGGTCGGCGTCGGCGAGAAGGCGGATGCCCTCGAGCCGTTTCACCCGGATCGGATGGCGTCGCGCATTTTGGGCATGGGCGATGTGGCGGGGCTGGTGGAGCGCGCCCGGCAGGCGGCCGCTGAGGGGGAGGCCGCCGACCCCGTCGCGGTTGCGACGGGCAAGCGGCTGACGTTGGAGGACCTGCTCGCTCAGATCCGGCAATTGAAGAGGATGGGGCCGCTGCAAAACCTGGTGGAACTGCTGCCCGGTGTCCACCGTCTGCCTCCGGGGGCGATGTCCGCCCTCAGCGGCGGTCAGGCCGCCAAGGACCTCAAACGGATGGAGGCCATTATCCTCAGCATGACGCCGGCGGAGCGCCGCAATCCGGACCTCATCGACGGGCGTCGCCGGCGAAGGATCGCCGCCGGCAGCGGCACCACCGTCGGCGATGTCAACGAGCTGCTGCGCCGCTACAAGACCATGCGGCAGATGATGAAGTCCCTCCGCGGGCGGCGGATGCCGCCGTTCGGTTGACCGCCCCTCACGACCGCCACAGCATCAGCAGCCGCGGCGCCGTCGCGGATTGGAGCCCGCGCAGCGGATCGGGCAGCCGGGCGCGGAACAGTTCGCGCCACAACCTCGGCCGGGTCTCATAGCGGACCACCTTCACAGTCTCGACGTCCAGCAGCCCCGCGATCTGCTTCACGGCGTCCTCGAATCCCCCCAGCTTGTCCACCAGCTTCAGCTCCCGCGCCCGCGCGGCGGTGAAGACCGAGCCGTCCGCCAGCGCGGCGGCCTCGTCGGCGCTCAGGCCGCGCCCCTGCGCCACGAGGTTCCGGAAACGGGCGTGCATCTCGTCCACCATGCGCTGCAGAATGGCGACGTGGTTGCTGTCCACCGGCCGGAACGGATTGAGCAGATCCTTGTTCTCCCCGCTCCGGATCACCGTCGCATCCACGCCCACGCGCCGGCTCAGGATGTGCCAGTTGAGGCTCTCCATCAGCACGCCAATCGAACCGACGATCGCCGTCGGCTCCGCGACGATCCGGTCCGCCGCTGCCGCGACGTAGTAACCGCCCGACGCCGCCATGTCCCGGACGTGAACGACGACCCGACGTCCCGTCGCCGAGGTCCGGAAGTTCTGGAGCGCGCGGTGAATCTCGTCGCACGGCGTCACCGCCCCGCCGGGCGAGTTGACCTCCAGCAGAATGCCGCGGACCTCCTTGTCGTTCACGGCCGCGCGGATTTGCCGAAGTGCGTCTTCCACGGGATCGACGGTGGAGAAGAATCCCGCGCCGATCTCGCGGAAGATCGGGCCGTCCACCGCGATGCGGACGACCTTGGTCGTGCCGGATCCGTACGACCATGTCTCCTCGAATTGCGGGTATTCGTCCTCTCCACCGACGCGCGCACGCGCCCAGAAGCGGGTCGCGGAGGTCGGCCGGGCCGCCCCAAGGATCCAGAGCAGAGCGATCAACGCCGGCACCGCGACCAACCATATGCGGCGGCCGCGGCGCGGCGGCAGCGGGGGAGGCGGGTGGGTGACGGTGGTGCCATTCATCGTCGGGATCTCTCCAAGTTTGCTCGGACCATGCTACCACGCACCCTCCCCATCCACGAGCGATGCGCGCCAGCCCGCGGCGGGCCCCGACGCCGTTCGGGGGCGGATGCCGCGATCCATTCTGCCCCGTAGGCGTGGGAGAGCTTGCGTCGGCATCGCAGGGGTGAACCGCCCCGGGGAGGATCGCCGGCCATTCGAGTGGCGGATTGTCCGCCGCTCCGGCGCTGGATACAATGCCGGCCCTCGCGTACCTTGCAAGCCAGGGAGACGTCGCCATGCATCCATGGCCACTGCTGGCCGCCGCGGCGGCTGCCTTTGCCGCCCCCGCCCCCGTCCCCCCGCCGTCGCGCGCATGGGACGAGTACGTCGTCATCCTCTGGACGGGCGACACCGTCCACAAGCATCCCGACCGGTTCCCCCTCTATGTCCAGCGCCTTCGGGAGCTGGGCGCGACGGCGGGCATGGTGCACGGGCGCGGCGACCCCGCCCCATGGCGGGCTGCCGGTGTGCCGTATTACGTCGAAAACGTCGTTAACCGCGGCCTCTGCCTCAAATGGAATTCGAAGGTCCGCGACTGGGACCGGTTCATCAACGACTGGTCCGCCTCGCGCGACCCGGCGGCGTTCGTGCGGGAATACGGCCTGCTCGACCCGGCGTGGCGCGAATGGGCGCGCCGGGAGGCCGCCGAGGCCGCCCGCCGCAACGCGCCCCATGCGCCGCTGGCCTACAACCTTCGCGACGAGCTGTCGATCACGTTTTCGGCCAATCCCTTCGACTACGATTTCTCCCCGCCCACATTGGAGGAATTCCGCCGGCGGCTTCGTCGGCGGCATGGCGACCTGGCCGCGCTGAACCGCGCCTGGGCCACGGAGTTCCCCTCCTGGAAGGCCGTGAGGCCGTTTTCCACCGACGAAATCAAGCACCGCATGGCCGGCGGCGGTGCCCACCCGAGCGGAACGCCGCACTGGCGCGCGGTCGCCGCGATCCGATTCGACCCCGCCGAGGCCCGGCGCGCGCCGGACCGCTGGAACCTCGCCCCGTGGTGCGAGTTCCACTCCTTCCTCGACGACGTGTGGGCGGAGATCCTCGACGACCTCCGCCGCACCATTCGCGCCACCGACTCGGCCGCGCCCATCGGCATCGAGGGCACCCAGATGCCGCATGCGTTCGGCGGCTTCGACCTCTGGAAACTTGCGTGCGTTGTCGACTGGATCGAACCCTACGACATCGGCGGCGCCCGGGCGATTTTCGGTTCCTTCATGGAGGGTCGTCCGATCCTCAGCACGCTTGGTGTCTCCGACGCCTGCGTGGCGCTACGGCGCCTGTGGCATCTGCTGCTCGAGGGCGACCGCGGCTGCATCGTCTGGTGGAGCGAGGACTGCATCGACTGGTCCACGCCGGACTGGCGGCTGACGGCCAAAGGCCGCGCGCTCGAGCCCGCGTTGCGGGAGATGCGCGGCCCCCTCGCGCGCCTCCTGCTGCGCGCCCACCGCGAGTGGGACCCGATCGCCATCCACTATTCGCAGCCCAGTATCCAGGTCGCCTGGCTGCTGGAGTCCACGGTGGACGGCCGCACCTGGCCCCGCCGGTTTTCGAGCCACGAGTCGAAGGTCAACCGGCAGGCTGCGCAGCGGGTGGCGTGGCTTCGGGCCCTTCGCCGAGCAGGGTATTGGCCGCGGTTCGTGTCGCAACGGCAGATCGAAGAGGGCGCGCTCCGTTCGGAGGCATGGACCGCGCTGATCCTACCCTCGTCGTGGGCGATGTCGGAGGCCGAGGTCGCCGCCGTGCGGGCTTTCGCGGCCACCGGCGGGCGGCTGATCTACGAGGGCGAGCCGGGGGTGTTCGACGACCTCGGCCGCCTGCGCCCAAAGGCGGCGCTGGAGCCCCGGCCCGCCCCGGCGGACCCGGCCGCCGAGGTGCAGGCCGTCCGGCCGCCGGCGGTGCGGATCGAGCCGTCCGACCGCGGCGTCATACCACACCGGTTGGCCCTTGGCCGGTATCGGCTGTTGGCGTTGCAGATGGACACGAGTGGCGGGATGGGCGAGGACCTCGAGGTGCGGGAGGAGGGCCCCGCCCTCGACTCCGTGGAAGTCGAGGCGATCCTCCCCGGCCCCCGGTGGATCGCTTCACTGGACGACGGCCAGCGGCTGGGCCGCTCTGACCGAATTCGCGTGACGGTGCCGCGCGACCGGCCGCGGCTGCTTGTCCTCTCCGAGACGCCGTTCCCCGACGGCGACCTGACGACGCACTTGGCCTCGTTGCCGCCGTAACCCGCGACCGGGAGGCGGTCCCGCATGACCAGACCGCCACTGTCGAAAGGGAAACCCGCTACTCGCGCAGCGCCTCAAGCCACGCCGGCTCGACCAGATCGGCGACCGCCGGGAGGGGGACGCGCACCTCCTGCGCCCCGCTGAGGATCGCGAACCTCAATTCGCCGGGAAACACGCCGAAGTTTTTCAGGTCCTCGAACGCGATGGCCGTCCGGCCCGACGCCGCCGCGACCCGCGCGGCGAACGCGACCCGGTTGCTCGCCGCCACGAGGTCCTCCAGACGTACGCGGTGTCCGTCCGCCTGACGGAACATCAGGTGCTCGACCTCCTCCATGGCGGCGTTCGCCGGCGGGGCAAAGTGACGGCGCACGGTGACCGTAAGGACGGCCCCGAGCCGCGCGATCCCCTCGACGCGGCGCGATTCCGAGCCCGGCCGGCTCGCGGACTCCGCGGCCCGGCGCATCGCCGCCCACGCCTCGCCGGGTCCGCCGGGCGGCCGATCTTCGAGGCTCGTGCCCCGGGCCCAAGCCGCCCAAACCTCGGCCCGCACCCGCGACAGCGCCTCCGGCGGCTCGCCTTGCTCGGGCCACATCATGCGGTACTCAATCGCCGGCGCCCCGGCGTCCGGCCGCGCCGGCAGGACGACCTCCAGCGGGCGGAACGAGTTGGCCGCGCCGAGCGGATCCACGGCCCCGGTGGCCAAATTCGTGATGCCCGCCCGCGCGCCGAGCGCGATGATCGCGGCGGCTATCGCGGCCTTCCAAGGACTGGACCGTCTTGTGCCGATGCGTTCCAAGGATTGGACAAGCCGGAGCACAGTCGAAGCGTGGCAGAGGAGTACGCATGGTCAACATGGCGCGGCGGCGAAGACCGGGCCTCCGCCGCCGCCCGATCCCGCGCCTCCGCCGCTATGGCTGGGCCGGCGCGGGCTCCGCGGCGGTCTCCGGCATCGCCTCCGCAGCTGCCGTGGGGGCAGGCATCGCCTCCGCGGCCGCCGCTGGCGCCTGCGCCTCGGCCTTCTTCACGGCCGGCAGCCTGTGGAGGACCACCGCGAGGATAGCGAGGATGGCGCAGGCCGGAAGAAGGAGCTGCAGGGCCTTCTGGACGGACTTGCCCTTGGCCATGTTGCCGATCGCCTTCGGCACGATGACCGCGCCGAGCAGGCCGATGGCGAAGATGATGCCGAAGAGGCTGCCGCTGCCGCCGCCGAACTTGCCGAACGTTACGCCGACGGTCGTCGGGAACGCGGGCGCGAACACCAGCCCCGACAGCGCCGCCAGCGCGAAGGCCATGCCCGAGCCGCCCACGCCCATCATCACGAGGATCAGCAGCGCGGCGACGACGGCCGAGCCGGCGATCAGCCAGCCGCCGGCGTTGGTGATCGCCGTCAGGCCCGTGATCAGACGACCGATCATCATCGCGATCGCGAAGGCCGACAGCATCCGCGCGGCCGAGGCGTCCACCTGGCCCGTGGGCAGGTCGGGCTTCTCCTTCTGCAGGACCTCCTTGCCGAACGGCGCCAACCAGTTCGTGAAACTGGCCTCGAGGGCGATGTAGCAGAACAGCACCAGCGCCGCGACGATCGTCACCGGCTCCTTCAACAGGCCCACCGCCGAGCCCAGCGTGAAGCCCTCCGGCGTGGGCGGGTACTTCGCCGGCAGCGCGAACAGCACCGGGACCAGCAGAATAACGCCCAGGACCGAGACGGCCTTTTCGTAGGCCATCTTTTCGAACAGTAAGCTGACGAGGAACGGCGTCAGGAAGAGCCCCAGCCCGAAGCAGACGTTGACCAGATTGTTGGCCGCCGCCGGGTTGCCCTTCAGCACCTCTTGCACCACGGCCGTGCCCAGCACGTTGCCCGTGGTGTTGCAGGCCATCGCCCCCACGCCGAGCAGCACACAGGCCAGCGCGCCCGCGTTGTAGCTGCGGGCGTTGGCGAGGATCATCACGCTGGCCCCGGCCACGGCGAAGCCGATGATCGCCACGGCCTTGAACCCCAGCTTGTCCTGCAGCATGCCCACCGCCAGGGACGCCACCAGGCAGGCGAACATGAAGGACGAGATCATCGAGCCGAACTTCGCCTGGTCGATGTTCATGCGGGGCATCAGCTTGACCGCGATCGAGCCGAGCATCGCGAAGCACATGCCCAGACCGAACGATCCGCTGAGTCCCACAATCAGTGTCCACGTGTTATGGTCCATGACCCTTCTCCCCTTGCGGACGGCATGGCGGGCCTGAGCCGGACCGGACCCGCCGTCGCGCTCAGCGTCGAGGATGGGTCAAAGCCCGGCCGCAAGTCAAGCGGCCGAGGCGGTGTTGACAGGAGAGGTGCGGGAACTGACTTTTGCGGTGATGATCAAGCTGCGTTGGGCGTTGTGGACGGGCATCGCGTTGGCGGCGGCGACGTCGGCGCGGGTTACCGCGATGGACGCGTCGGAGGTCGTGCTGGTCGGCCGGCCCGCCGCCTGGCGCTGCGAGCGGGGCGAGGACGGGCGGTTGCGCACGGTTGTCGCGATCCAGGTGGAGGATTCGCTCCATGGCCGGGCCGGACGATGGGTGCTGGCGGAGTATCCCGGCGGGCGGCTGGCGGGCGAGGGCGAGGTTGTCGGCTGCGCACCGCGGCCGCGGATCGGTGAACTTCAGATCATCGCCGCGCGATGCGGTCCCGGCCGCCGACTGATCCCGAACTACGCAGCCCCGTCCATCGGCGTCGGCGGGCGCGGTGCGTGGAGGGCTTCTGGGCGGCTTGCGGCGGCCGCCGACGTGCGCCACTGGGAGGCGGAGGCCGTCGCCGCGCTCGGCGGCATGTACACCAACCCGATCACCGGCGCCCCCAGCCGGTTCACCGCTCCCGACCGGGGCGAGCCGATCGGGGTGCTGATCGACGCCGACGCCCTGCCGGCGGGCATGACGCTCGCGGCCGCCACCTCCGCCGTCCAGCGCGCCCTCGGCGCATGGGCTGCCGTCACGTCGCTGATCTTCACCAACGAGGGCATCGTCTCCTTCGGCGCTGGCGCCGATACGATCACCAACTCCGATGGTCGCCTCCGCCTCCAACTTCATGACCTCTACAGCCGCATTCCCTCCGGCACGGTCCTTGGCATCGGCGGACGGGCCTATCGCTACGACTCCGCGCTCTTCCCCACTGGCGGCGTAGGCGGGCGGGTCGGCCCAGTCGAGTTCGACGAGACGCTCCGGGGATACGTCGTGCTCAAACACACCCATGCCTCGATGACGTCCACCTCGACGTTCGAGGAGGTATTGGCGCACGAGATCGGCCACGCCCTCGGCCTCGCTCACACTAGCGAGGACCCCGGCGAGTCCAACCCCAACCTCCGCCAGGCGATCATGTTTTTCCAGGCGCACGCCGACGGACGCGGCGCCATGCTCCACGCGACCGACATCGCCAACATCCAGCAGGCGTATCCGTTCGACACGCCGCCCTGGTCGCTCCACCGCGTTCTGGACGCCGTCACCAGCGGCTCGCCCCCCTCCATTCCCGGCATCAACGAGGTCCTTCTGCTGGGCTTCGACCGCCAGGTTCAACCAGTGACCGCCGCCGTGATCGCCGCCACGTCCGTCAACGGGGTCTTCACTCAGTCGGCCACCCGGTTGCTCTACCGTCCCTCCGGATGGTACTCCGCCGCCCGCCTCGATCCGGCCGGCGGTTCCTACTACGACCGCGCCGTGGTCCGTTTTTACGACGCCTCCAACGCCTCGCCCGGGTACGTCGTGCGTGTGATCTCGTTTCAGCGCGACTCGCCCTCCTCCCCCGACGGCCTGCCGAACGACTGGATGAACTCCTATTTCGGGCACTCCGATCCGCGGTCGTCGGACCTGTCCCGCGCGGGGGACGACCGCGACGGCGACGGTTTCACCAACCTCGAGGAGTTTCTGGCCGGCACCGACCCGACCAACGCCGCCTCGCGGCTGCGCATCCTCGCGGCCGGGGCGGATCGGATCGAGTGGGCCGCCACGCCCCACCTGACGTATGACGTTCAGATGGCCGCCTCCCTGACCGGAGGATTCGTGCCGGTCACCGCGTCGGCCCCAACCGGCTCGACCGGTGTCGTGCGGCTGCCGGCGATCCCCGGCGGCGCTGGTTTTTATCGGGTTCGCCGCACGCCGTGAGCGCGCCCGCCGTCGCGGACCTGCCGCCGGTCCTCTACGAGGACGAGGCGCTGATCGCGTTCGACAAACCCGCCGGTTTGCCGATCTCGCCCGATCGCTGGAACAAGGCGCTCCCCTGCCTTGTCCGTCTGATTCACCAGCGCCTCTCGCCGGAGATCTTCAACGCGCACCGCATCGATCGCGACGTCAGCGGGGTGGTCCTCTGCGCGAAGAGCCGCGCCGACCTTCATCATGTGTGCCGGCAGTTCGAGCGCGGCGAGGTGGTCAAGGAATACGTCGGACTGGTGCGCGGCTCGCCGCCGGAGCCGTCGGGACGGATCCGCCTTCCCATCGCGCCGGATCCGCGCAAGCCCGGTCGGGTCGTGATCGCGGAAGGCGGCAAGCCGGCCGCCACGGAATACGCGGTGCTGCGGCGGTTGGGACCGTACAGCCTGCTGCACCTCCGGCCCCTGACGGGGCGGACGCACCAAATCCGAGTCCATCTCGACATGCTCGGCTGCCCGTTGGTCGCCGATCCCTGGTATGGGGGCGGCCGGCCGCTGGAGGCGCCGGACGGCGAAAACGGAGGCGCCCCGCGGCTGCCGATCGCGCGGCCGGCGTTGCATGCGGCCGCGCTGGAGCTCCGCCACCCGCGCGACGATCGTCGTCTGCGCATCGAGGCGCCGTGGCCGGCCGACCTTCTCGCCGCCGTCGAGCGGCTTTCCGCCGCTTCGACGTAAGACCGCGCGCCGGCGGGCTCGTTTGAAGACGAGTCCGCCGGTCGTCTGCCGTCCGGCATCGGCCCGTCATCGGCCGCGCCGCGGGGGTGGCGTGGACCCGTCGGAGCACGTTCTGATAGGCTCGGAAGGGGATTGGGCGACATGAGAGGTGTCCGCCGCCTTATCGTCACGGCCGCGGTGCTCGTTGCGCCGGTCGCGTCGTGGGTGGCGGCCGAGGTCTTGACAGGCCGCGAGCTACGACGGCAGCTCCGCCGGCTGGAGGCGCTCGGGCGGCCGATGAGCGTCGAGGCCCTGCGGCCGGCGCCCGTGGAGGAGACCGAGAACGCCGCGATCGTGCTGCGGCGCGCATTTGCCGTAATGTCGGGGGGCACGACGAATTTCACGGCCCTTGCCCAGGCCTTCGAACGGCTGGACAGCCTGTGGGCGGGCGAGACGCCCGTGTTCGATCGCCTTCACGCCGACGCCTCCTTGGCCGCCGAGACGCGGTCGGGTCTGGCCCGGCCCGAGGTTGTGGCGGCGCTGGATCTGCTGCGCGCCGCCGCCGCCCGGCCGCGGTGCGATTGGCGGCTCGCCTACGAGCGGGGGCCGAATCTGGCGCTTCCCCACCTGAGGCCGCTTGGCCAAGGCGTCAGTCTGATGTGCCTCCGGTCATGGGCAGCATCGAGGGACGGCAATCTCGGCGAGGCGTTCGACTGGGCGGGGGCGGCGTTCTCCGTCGCCGGCATGGCGTTCGAGGACCGGACGGTGGTGAGCTTTTTGACCGCGCTGCACGCGCAGCGGCGGGTGCTGGACACGCTGCCCCACATTCTCGGCCCCGACGCGGAGGCGATCGAAGCGCTGGGGACGGCCGTGGCCCGGCGGCGAGCCGAACTTCGATCCCAGCTCGCCGTCGCGCTCGACGCCGAACGGATTCTGTTCAGTGACGGAGTGTTCCATCGGCTGCTCGATCCGTCGGTCGCCGCCGCCGATCCGCCGGACTCGCCGCGTCTGCTCCCGCGGGGATTCGAGCGCTGGCTCGGCGTTCTGCGTCCGTTCGTCCGCGCGAACTACGCCCGTTACCTCCGCCTGCACCACAGGCTGCAGGAGGCGATCGGAAGTCCGTCCGACCACGGTCTTGTGGGGCTTGAGCGACGCGTCGGGGCGCTGCCGGGATGGGCCGTGTTCTGCACGCTGCTTCTGCCGGACGTTGCCGGCGTTGCCGAACGCGCCGCGGAGGCGGAGCTGGCCCACGACATCGCCTCGCTGGGGCTGGCCCTCGAACTTCATCGGCTGCGCTCGGCAGCCTATCCCGATTCTTTGGACGATCTCGGCGATGCTGGGGCGGTTTCCATTCCGCTCGCGAGGATTCCTCCCGTCAGGTACATCCGCGAAGCGAACGGGGTGGTGTTGGTGCCGGAGCCGTCGTTGGCCGCGACCGGCGGCCGGCTCGTCCGCGGCATCCGGGGCGGCGGGGCCTATCGCTGGGAGGTCCGCCGATAGGCTGCCCCCCGTCGTCCGTGTCCGCGGGCGAGGCGCTCCACGCCGTCGCGTTCTGTGGACACGGACGAAGGGCACATCGGACTCAGCACGCACTCCGCGCAGCGTGGGCGGCGCGCCCGGCAGACGCGCCGGCCGTGCCGGATCAGGTTGATGTGCAGCTCGTGCGCTCGCCCCCGGGGCACGAGCCCGGCCATCAACTCCTGGGTCCGCTCTGCCGTGGCATGGGGTGGCACGAGGCCAAGGCGCCGGCAGAGGCGGTGAATGTGGGTGTCCACCGGGAACACGTCTCGCCCGAGGCCGAACAGAAGGACGCACGCCGCCGTCTTGGGGCCGACGCCGGGCAGGCGGAGGAGGGCCTCCATCGCATCGACATCGCGCATTCGCGCCAAAGGGGCGAGGGTTGGGCGGCCGTGCCGTCGGTGAAGCTCCGCGAGCATCGCCCGGATGCGTGACGCCTTCACGTTGGAAAGGCCCGCGGTGCGAATGGCCGAGGCGACCGCGGCGTCGGTCGCCGATTCGACCATGTCCCATCGCGGGAACCGGCGGCGCAACTGCTCGAAGGCGCGATCGCTGTTGGCATCCGAGGTATGTTGCGAGAGCACGGTTCGGACGAGGGCATTCAGCGCCGGCTCCCGGAAGCGGGGCGGCATTCCCCAAGCGCGCCTTAGCGCGTCCGCGATGCGGGCGACGCGCTGGCGTTCGCTCCTTGCCCGCTTGGGGCCGGTCGGCGGGAGCGGTGGAGAGACCATCAGTGAACAAGATGCCTCCGGTCGGGGCGTTTGCCGAGCCGGCGACCGTTGCGGCGCAGGCGCGCTCGTGCCAATGTAAGCCCGTATGACGCTGCGGGAAACCCCTGGAGAAAAAACCGGTCACGCGACCGCGCGAGGGCGTGCGGCGGGGGCGTGGGCGGTGGGCATGGCCGCCGTGGCGGTGGAACCGGAGCGAAACGCCCCGGACCACCTGCCGGCGGAAACGCGTCGCCGGTCCTGCGGCCCCGGCCAGTGCTATGAGCTGCCAAATTCGAGGATTCCGACCGGTTCATTTGGTGCGGGAGCCTGGTCCGCGACGACGACGGCGTGTACCACCTCTATTACTACCGGTGGCCCCGCCGGCTCGGCCACAACGCGTGGGTGACCCACTCCGAAGTCGCCCATGCGGTGGGGACCAATTTGTTCGGGCCGTTCCGGCACCGCGACGTCGCACTGCCGGCGCGCGGCGCCCAGTGGTGGGACGGCCTGTGTACCCACAACCCGACCGTCCGAAAATTCGGAAGTCGCTATTTCCTCTACTACATGGGTAACACCGGCGACGGCGTGGCCATGTGCACCCTCAACTGGACCCATCGGAACCGTCAGCGCGTCGGCGTGGCGGTCGCGGACCATCCCAACGGGCCCCGGGAGAGATTCGATCGTCCGCTGATTGAGCCGACGCCCGGTTTCCACGACGCGCTGGCCGCCACCAACCCCACGATCACGGATGGGCCCGGCGGCGGCCTCCTCATGGTGTACAAGGCCATCGGCGACCGGCGGCCGCTGCCGTTCGGCGGACTGGTGGTGCACTGCGTAGCGCTCGCCGACCGCCCCGAGGGCCCTTTTGAGAAGCAGCCTGGCGCGATCTTTACGCGGGAAGGCGTCGTCTTTCCCGCCGAGGATCCTTATCGTCTGGCGCAAGGGCCGACGCTACCGGGCGCTGGTGAAGGACAATGCCGGTCATTTCACCGGCCAGGGCCAGTCGACCGCGATGTTCGAGCCCGACGACGGCCTGAGTGGCGACCGGCCTCGGCTCCACTGGTGGCGACCACGGAGCTGACGTGGGAGGACGGCGTGGTTCAACGGAGGTACTCGCTCGAACGTCCCCAGTGGTATTTCGAGAACGGGCGGCCGGCCGCCCTGTTGTTTGCGGCGGACGAGAACCCTCGTCGCGAGCATTCGTTCAACGTCCGCGTTCCAGTCGAGGTCGGGCCCTCGGCCGAGCTGATGATGGGACAGACGCCCTGATGAACTCCGCCAACCGGCGAAACGCGGTTCTGGCGCTGGTGCTGGCGGCGTTCATGTCGTGGGCGGATGTCCTCTATGTGAGCCCGGCTGGACGTGACGACGACGCGCGCGACGGTCGGACGCCGGAGACGGCGTGGGCCAGCCTGCCATGGGCACTCGAGCGCGTGCCGGAAAAACATGAAATCCGGGTGGCCGCCGGAGAATTCTGGCTCGAGCGTCCTCTGCGCCCGAGATCCGGCCACCGGATCGTCGGGTCCGCCGCCGTCGGAGCTGCCGCCACCCGTCTTCGCTCCGCCGCCGGCTGGGCGGTCGGTCCGTCGGCCTCGCCCGAGGCGTACCTCGTCGTCCTCGAACGCACGACGAATGTGTGGCTTCGCAACCTCAGCTTGGCCTCCACCGTCGAGGCTCGGGCCGACGGCGCGGCCCGGCTGCGCGACTGCGTCGGTGTCCGTCTAGAAAGCTTGTGGGTGGAGGATTTCGAGTGGAATGGCCTGCTTCTGGAACACTCGTCCGGTCTGGTCGTCAGCAACTGCGTCGTGCGCAACGCCAGCCGCCAGAAGCGCCCACATCACGGCGGGCAGGTCCGCACCCGCTGGATTAAGCACAGCGTGCTGACCCGGAACACCATCGAGTCCGACTTGCCCACCGGCTACGGATACAAGGGTGGCGGGCACGAGATCGTCCGCGTCGAGCGCAACCTCATCCGGGTCGCCTCGGAGTTCTCCATCGTATCGGTCCATGAAAACGAATACGGCCTCGACATCGGGCGCAACGATCTGAAACGGTGCGTCAGCGTCCCGAAGAGCGGCCAGGGGACCAACCCCGGCCGGCTGGGGTTCGCCCACAGCGTCCGGATTCATCACAACTGCGTCACCGACAGCTACACGGTCGAAGGGCCGCGCAACCACTTGCGGGTGGATCGCAACCACGTCCGATGCGAGAAGATCGGCGGCCGCGTCTACACCCACCACGGCGGCATCAGCCACGGGCCGCTCTGGATCCATCACAACCTCGCGGAAAATGCCGACCGCAATTTCGTCTGGATGAACGAGGGCCTGGCCGAAAACATCACGGTCGTGCACAACACGGTCTGGCTGGCCGACGCAGGCGACCGGACCGGCTCCATCCTCGATGCCTGGAGCGGCGAACGGCTGAACAACTGGATCGTCCACAACAACATCTTCGTCTGTGCCCCGTCACGGCCCCGCCGGCTGATGCCGGCGGCCCGCGGTGTGCCGGCGAAGATCACGGCCACGCACAACCTCCTGGTCAACGTGCTTGAGCCGCCGCCGGGGAACGTCGTGGCCGACGATCCCGGTCTGTGCCTCTCCGGTGGGCAGCCGCTGCCGTGATTCGCACCCCGCCCTGAAAACAGTCTTGCGGTGGACCGCGGCGTGGAACTTGGCCAAGGGTTTCGCGGTTCCGCCCCCGACCACGGCGCCGTGGAACTGGGCGACCCGGACCGCGGCATCGATCCCGACGGGCCGACGGGCTCCACGCTCCGGTCTCGAGGCCTCCTCATGGGACACGGCCAGCAACATTTGACCGGCCGTCCTTGACTTTTGAAAGAAGTTGTAAAAACAAAATGAGCATCTGAAAATGCTGGCCCAAATCGGAGGACGCCATGAGCTTTCGACATGTGAAGGCAACGGTTCATGGGGCGGGAGAGCACAACCGCCGGATGGTGTTTCAGCTCGTTCGGCGACTGGGCGTCGCGTCCCGGCAACAAATCGCCGAGATGACTTCGTTGCATCGCTCATCGTTGTCGAAGATCATGACGGAGTTCATCTCCTGCGGACTGGTGCGCGAGGTGGCGCAGCTGATGCCGGAGGTCCGACGGGTTGGCAAACGGCGCATTTTGCTGCAAATCCGCCCCGAGGCGGGCTGGGCGCTGGGGATCGGGGTGAGCCTGGGCTGGGCAAGGATGGCGATCGTCAATGTGGCGGGCGGGGAGGAGTTCGAGCATCGCATTCCGATCTCCTCGGACCTAGACCGGCTCGCCGACACGTTGAAGGCCGGTTTAGACGCCATGCTGGCCGGACGGGAACCTCCGCGTGGCCGGCTGTTGGCCGTGGGCGTCGCCGTGCCGGGCATCGTGGATTCGGACACAGGCGTCCTGTTGTATTCGGACTATTTCCGCATGCGGAATTTTCCATTGGCGCAGGCGATCGAGCAGGCGTTGGGCGTGCCAGCGTGCGCCGACAACGACGCGCGGGTCGAGGCGCTGGCGCATTTGAACCAGCCGAACGACAGCAGCGGAGCGGATTTCGTGTTCCTGTATCTCAACCACCGCGAGCGGGACGGCGGCGTGCACTTTACAGCCTATGGATCGGCGATCGTGATCCACGGCCAGATCTACCGCGGTGCCCACTATGGGGCGGGAGAGATCTGGGGCCGCCTGCACCCGCTGGCTTCTCCCCCACTGCTGAAGGAAGACCTCGAGGTGATCGAGCGGGAGGAGGGTCCGCTGAACCCGCGCCTGGAGGCCCTGGCCGAGGCATTCGCGCCGATCGCCGCCACGCTGGCCGGTTACATCGATCCCGTGTCGCTGGTGTTGGGCGGCAGTGTGGGCTGGCGTAACGTGGCGTTTCGGCGGCTGCTGGAAGGCCGCGTGAACGAGCTCATCCAGCCCTGGTACCCCGAGCGGCGGGTTCGCGTCGAGGCCGCCCGGGTGCCGGCCGCCGGCACGGCCTACGGCGCGGCGCTGCTGGCGTTCGATCGCCTTCCAATGGCGCGTCTGCTCGAATCCGCGCCGCCGGGGGAGGGGCTTTCCACGCGCGGACAGCGCAATTGGTGGCGGCGGGCCCGCCGTCACCTGCGTCCCGTGCGGGTGGAAGACATCGGCGGCGCGGTCGAGCCGGCCGCCGCCTTCTCCCCTCAGTGACGCACGGGCCGACTGCGCCGGGCGGCGGACTTGCGCAACCTGCGGCGGGGCACGAGGCTGTGGCCGTGCGCATGCTCGGTATCGAAACCTCCTGCGACGAAACCGCGGCCGCGGTGGTGGACGGGCCCCGGCAGGTGCGGGCCAGCGTCGTGCTCAGCCAAATCGCCGAACACGCAAGCCACGGCGGCGTCGTGCCCGAAGTCGCCGCCCGCCTCCATGCAGAACGGCTGCCGACGCTCGTGGAGCAGGCGCTTCGCGAGGCGGGGACAGACTGGCCCGACCTGGACAGCATTGCGGTCACCGCCGGCCCCGGATTGGCCACGTCCCTCCTCGTCGGCACCGCGGCGGCGATCACCCTGGCCCTCCGGCTGGGCCGTCCCCTGTGGGCGGTCCACCACCTCGACGCCCATCTCCAGTCCATCCTCCTGGACCCGGCGTTTCCGATGTCGCTGGAGGGAAGCCGTGGTCTGGCGTTGCTGGTGTCCGGCGGACACACGTGTCTCGTGCTCGTCGACGGGAAGGTACGGCGGCTCGTTGGAGCGACGTTTGACGACGCGGCGGGCGAGGCGCTCGACAAGGGAGCGCGCCTGCTCGGGCTCGGCTATCCGGGCGGCCCGGCCATCGAGCGGGCTGCGAAGGGCGGCCAGGCGGACGCGGTGGAATTTCCCCGCGGCGAACTTTCCGACCGCGACGCGGCAGAGCTGCGCGGCCTCTCTCCCGCGTTGTGTTTCAGTTTCAGCGGATTGAAAACGGCTCTGCTCTACTATCTTCGCCGCTGCGACCGGGCGCCGGCGAACGACGTCGCCGCGTCCTATCAGGAGGCTGTAGTCGACGCGCTCGCCATCCGACTGCGCCGTGGCGTGGAGGCCTTCTCGCCGGACTGGTTGGGTTGCGCGGGCGGTGTTGCTCGGAATGATCGGCTTCGGACGCGGCTGGCCGAAGTAGCCAGGGAACTGGGCCGTCCCTTGTACCTGGCCCCGGCCGAGTACTGCACCGACAACGCAGCAATGGTGGCGGCGGCCGCCGCGGCCGGCCGGGCGGAGCACGTCGAGCCGCCCGAGGCGCTCTGCATCCGTCCCACCTGGCCCCTGCCCGTGACCTGAGCTGGCGGCCCTTTTGCGCTCGGTCGCGCGGCGTGCCCAAACGGCCGACGGGCGGACCGCCATTCGCACCGCTGCTCTGCGGCGCACCGTCACGCCGGTTCGTCAGCGAGGGGAGTGCGCAAAGGATGGGCTGCGTTCCGAGGCCTGCCGCCGCACCTCTGGATAGGCGCCGACCAGGCGTTCCGCCACCCACTGTTCGTCGGCGTTCCGGCTCAGACAGTTGGCGGCCATGCGGGGGCCGACGCCATGGAACTCTTGCCAGCCGCCATCCGGCAGCCGGCGGGCCAGCCGGCCTGCGGCCGGCTCGTAGGTCCAGTCGCCCCGCTCGATCCGGCCGGCCGATCCGAAGCCGCGCAATCCGACCGCAGCAGCCAAAAGCGCCGCCGCCGTCGCCACCGTCGCCTTCCATCGCCGTGGGTTCATGCGTCACCACTCCTTTCCAACCTCAGGAAGGCGGGCGACGCGCATTTTTCCACGCTACGTCGCGGCGGCGAGCCTGCGGGGCCGTTGGACAATCGGCGAAGGGTAAGTAGATTACGGATCGTGGCACGGTCGAACGACCGCCGCGGGAGAGCCAATATGAGCGATGGGAAGGTGGATCTGAGGCAGGAACAGGCGGCCACGCTCAGCCGGCCGAGGATGACGTATCTGCCGATGGCGCGAATGCTGTTTCGGGCCATGGATGCGGCGTACGGCAAGGAACTGACGTATCCGAAGGTCCGGATGCTGGAGACGCTGGCCCGTATTCCATACCAAGCGTGGGAAACCCGCCACTACAGCCTGCTCTCCACCCGCCACAAGGACTTGGCCGAGGTCGAGCGCGCAGAGAAGGTTATCGGCTGGGGCCGCTCGGCGCAAGACAACGAGTTCTGGCATCTGCTGGTGATCGAGGAGAAGATGCGGCAGGAGGGAATGCGCGAGGGCCGGTTCTGGGAGGCCATGGCGCCCCGGCTGGCGTGCTTCAAATACGCCTGGTTCTGCCGGATTCTGGCCCGCCTCAACCTCCGGCGAGCGTTCTACCTCAACGCCGAGTTCGAGGACCACGCGGAGCACGAGTACATGCACTTCGTCGCCACGCACCCCGAGCTGGAACGACAGAAGGTCGAGGGCGATGTGATCCAGAAGTTCGGCCCCTTCGATTCCTGGGCGGATGTGTTCCGCCGCATCGGCCTTGACGAGCGGGAGCACATGAACAACAGCTTTCGCTTCTACGGCACGCCGGAACGCGTGGTGCCGTACGCCTCCATCCCGGGCAGCGCACCCTGACCGCCGTCAGGAGCGGTGCTCCCCTTCGTCGGCGCCGGGCCTCGCCTCGAAACGGTCGCAGGTGTCGGTGGCGTCAACCTCGCGGCGGTGCAGGCCACACCATTGCCGGAACGGATTGACTACGTAGTGCCGGCAGCGGCGGCAGAACGGCGGAGGGCCTTCGTCCGCAAAAAGCGCCGGCCGGGCGGGGCGGTCGTCGTCGGAAAAAAACGCGGGCCGCGCCGGCGCCCGGCCGTCGGGGATCTCCCCCTCCGGGAACACGCGGCCGCAGGCGGCGCACTTGACCTCTTCGCCCACCTTCCGAAAACCGTCGTAGCGCGGCGCGTGGATCAGAAACGATTCGCGGCCGCAGGCCGGGCAGCGAAAGTCCGGGTTCATGATGGCATCCTCATCCGCGGCCGAGTCGCAAGATCGCCGCCACCGCCGCGGTCCACGCGGCCACGGAAACCAACAACGGGCGGTCGAACCACAACAGGCGGTCCGGCTCTTCGCCCCCGTCGCCGCGGTGGACCAGGCGCAGGTACCGGAACACGCCAAACACAACGAACGGCAGGGTCCATACCAGCCCGTGCGAGCCGTGCTTGCGGACGGTCTGCTCGGCGAGGGTGTATAGGGCGTAGGTGACCAGGGTGGCCGCCGCGGCGACGGCCAAGAACTGGTCGAGCAGGGCGAGGGTGTAACCGGACAACGACCCGCGGTGCTCGGCCGCCGCATCGCCCATCCGCGCCAATTCGCTTCGGCGTTTGGCCAGCGCAAGAAACAAAGCCAGGTTCAGTGTGCAGACCGGCAGCCATGGGGAGACCTCGACCTCGAGGACCCATGCCCCCGCGGCCACCCGCAGGACGAACCCCAGCGCCAGCACCACCACGTCCAGAATGGCCACGCGCCGCGCGACGAGGTTGTAGACGGCCTGGAGAACGGCAAATGCCGCCAGGGCCAGCAACAGGCGTTCCCCGACCGCGACGCCAAGGCCCAGCGCCCCGCCCGCGGCGGCCACCGCGACCGCCGCGGCCTGGCGGACCTCCAGCCGGCCCGACGGCAAGGGCCGGCGACACTTGTCCGGATGAAGGGCGTCACGGGAGCGGTCCACCATGTCGTTGACCGCATAGACGGCTCCCGACGCGAGGCAGAACGCCCCAAAGGTCAGCAGCGAACGCCGGACGGACCCGGGATCGCCGAGCCGATGGGCGAACACCAGGCCGGCGAAGACCGCGGCGTTTTTCGACCATTGCCACGGCCGGAGCAGCTCGATCTCCGGTGGCAGCGCTACGGCCCGGCGCGGCGGCGACATGGCTCTGCTAGTGTATCCGCCCGGCCGCAAACATGCACGGCCGGCCGGGGTCCCCGCTACGGTCGTCGTCACTCGTGCGGAAGGATGCGCCAGACCTCACCAGACCACTCCAGCGGCACCCATGAGACGAACCAAGTGCCCCCGATTGCGGTTGCCTTGGAAGAACAGCTGGACGCGCCCGTTGTCGTCCTCGAACACCGCCGGATGTCCGCTTTCCGACGCATTCCAGTCGTCCGGTGCGCCGCACGGAAGGAAGAGGCGGTCGCTCACGCGTCGCCACGCCACGCCGTAGTCGCTGACGCCAGCCCGATCTGCTGGGGTTCGTCGTTGTAGCCGCCGGCGTAAAACATCCACGGCCGGCCGTTGCGATCGATGACCGAGGGGGCCTCGATGCAGCGCCGTTCCCATGGCGGCTCCAGGACGACCACCGGGCCGTCGCGGCCAGCGTCCAAGCCGCCGGGCCAAGGTCGGAGCCCGGATCGGCCGTCGCCACGCCCACCATCTGCGTCGTCATCGTTGGGTCGCGAAATAGAGCCACAGCCGGCCGCGGAACGGAACGAGTTCCGCGTCGATGGCCCTTCCGGTTGTCTACGCGCCAGGGCGGAAGACGGGATTCCCCAGAGGACGGCGAAACATGAGGCCGTCGTCGGAGACCGCATGGCAGATCGCGTCGCGCGGGCCGTTGCCGTAGGTTTGGTAGACAAGGTGCACCCGCCCGTCGATCAGGCGGGCGCAGGGGGCGCAGATGCCGTTGCGCTCGCATTCCTGCTCGGCGGGCACGGCGTTGACGGTCCGCCAACGGAGGAGATCCCGGCTTTCGGCGATGCCAATGCCCCCCATCCACGGTCCGCCCCCGGCGGGGCGCGCCCGTCCGCCCAGGGCGGCAGCGAGATGAGGTAGCGGCCGCGCCACCGGATAACGCTTGGATCTTTGGAAAAGGGGTGCCCGAGGCGGGACTCGTCCCCGAACCGCATGGGCGGCCCGCGCGCCGCGGGATCGATACCCTGGGCGGCCCCGGCCGCAAGGAGCCCGGCCGTGAGCGGAGCGAACGGCCGCCATCGAGTTGCGGATCGGTTCGAGGACTTGCGCGGCGGCACGGGGGAACCGGCTGATCGGCGGGACCGCCCCGTTGACCGGCCTGGGGGCCGGCGTAGAATGATCGCGCGACCCGACGCTGACGACGGGCGGACCGAACCATGCCGATCTACGAATATCGCTGCGCCCGATGCGGGCGAGTGTCCTCGTTCCTGGTGAGGAACGTGTCGGCCCACACCGCCCCCGCATGCCCGAAGTGCGGTCACCCAAAGACCGAGCGGGTCTTCTCGCGGGTGGCCGTGATCGGCGGACGGAAGGGGCGCGCGTCCAATCGTGACGACGCCGACGCAAGTCCGCCGGCCGACTTCGAGAAACCGCCAGAGGTCGGCGACGATGAGCCTGCGGCTCCCGGCGAGGGTGGCCCGACCGAGGCCGAGCTGGCGGAGGTCGAGTCGCTCCTCACCTCGATGGACGAGAACGACCCGCGCTCGATGGGCCGGGCCATGCGGCGCATGGCCGAGATCGCCCGCGAGCCGCTCGAGGGCGAGGTCGAAGAGGTGGTCCGCAGGCTCGAGGCCGGGGAAGATCCGGATTCGATCGAGGAAAAGATGGGCGATACGCTCGGACCGGCAGGCGGCGCAACGGATGAACTCTACGACGGCTGACCGTCGCCTCGCCCCCACCGCCTTGCCGGAGCGCCCGTGAAGCCCCGTGTGGCGGTCGTCCGGACCTCGCCCGCCTCAGTGCTGGCCGATGTCCGACGCGCGATGGAGCTGGCCGGCGCGCCCGAGGCGCTGACGCCCGGGCCCGACGTGCTGCTGAAGATCAACATCAGCTGGCACCACTTCTTCCCCGCCTGCTCGACGACCCCCTGGCAGCTCGACGGGGTCATCCGCGCCCTGCGGGGCATGGGCCATCCGACCGACCGCCTCGCCGCCTGCCACAACCGCACCGTCGTCGTCGATGCGCGGCTCGGCGAGCGGGAGAACCGTCATCTGCCCGTGGTCCAGGCCCACGGGCTTCGGAATATCCACCTTTACGAGCCGCAGGTGGAGTGGATCCACATCCGGGATGCGGTGGGCGGCCTGGCCGACCGTTTCCTGGCGCTCAACCAGGTGTACCCGGACGGCTTCCACATTCCGAAGCTGTTCCTCGGCGCCCACGTCGTGCACCTGCCGACCGTGAAGACCCACGTCTTCACGACCACGACCGGCGCGATGAAAAACGCGTTCGGCGGCCTGCTGAACGAGCGCCGGCACTGGACGCATCCGGTGATCCACGAGACCCTCGTGGACCTGCTCCGCATCCAGCGGCGGATTCATCCGGGGATCTTCGCGGTGATGGACGGCACGTGGGCCGGCGACGGCCCCGGCCCGCGGTGCATGACGCCGCATGTGAAGAACGTCCTGCTCGCGTCGTCCGACTCCGCCGCGATCGACGCCGTAGCGGCCCGGATGATGGGATTCGATCCGCTCTCGATCCGCTACCTGCGGCTCGCGCAGGAGGCACGGCTGGGGGTGGCCGATCCGGCGGAGATCGAGATCGTCGGCGACGCCGACGCGGCCGCGGAAAACTGGCGGTTCGTCGGGCCCTTCCGGCGCATGACCTTCGCCAGCCGGATGCAACACCGCATCTATTGGGGGGCGTTGAAGCGTCCGGTCGAGTGGACCCTCAAAACGTGGCTGGCGCCCTGGGCGTACGTGGCCAGCGTCCTGTACCACGACCTATTCTGGTATCCGACCCATCTTCGCCGGATTCGCGAGGTGTATCAAAGCCCCTGGGGGCGGTTGTTCGCCAATTGGGAACGGCTGACCTTGCCGCCGGACGATCTATCCACGCCCGGCTGGAGCGATCCCGGGCCGGCGCCGTCGGTCGGCCCGCGGCGCACCGCGGCGTTGCGGCTGACGTGGCGGCTGCTGCGGCAGGCGGTCGGCGAGGGCGCGGCGTCCGACCGCCCCCGAGCCGACCTCGCGCGCCCGGCCTGAGGTGTCGCCCGACTTGTCCGCCCCTTGCAGTCCGATGGAACCCGCCGCCGAGGCCGCGTTGTCCCCGGCGAGTTGATTATTACGAACGCATAATTCAGTATTACGAGCCCATGAAGCGGAATCGGCTAGTGTGCGGGGGTGAACCGTGGCGGGCGTGGGCGGCGTGGATCGGGCTCACGGCCTCGGCGGGGATCGCCGCGGCCGGCCGTCCCCTGACGGTGGACGACGCCGACCCGGTCGCGCCCGGCGCGGTGGAGATCGAGGCCGGCGTCGAGCATTCGCGGGATTCCGGCGCGCGCCTGTGGACCCTCCCGTGGGCGCTGGCGGCGGGAATCGTGCCCCGGCTGGAGGCGGGCGCGTCCATGGGCGGCCATTTCGAGGAGCGCATTCACCGCGGCGACGACGGCACCAGCTCGTCGGACCACGTCCACGGCGTCGGCGATTTGACGCTGGGGCTGAAATGGCTGACCCTGGCCGGCGGCCCGTTGGGGTTCCGGCATGCGTTGGTCCCCTCGGTCAAGCTACCGACGGCGGACGACGACCACGAGATCGGCAGCGGCGAGGTGGACGGCGATCTGCACTGGGTCGCGAGCCGGTCGCTGGGGGAACGCCTCGGCCTGCACCTGACGCTGGGGTACCTTTGGATCGGCGGCGACGAGCCGGACGTCGTCCACGGCGGCGCGGCGCTGGACTTTCTGTGGACCGACACCGTGCAGATCGTGGCCGAGACGTTCGCCGAGCGGGAACGCGCGGACGGCGCGACGACGGTGGTGGGCAGCAGGGCGGGCGTTCGTCTATTGGCGTCGGAGGCGTTGGCGCTGGACGCGGCCGTAGCGGCAGGCTGGTCGGGCGACATACCGGACTGGTCGGCCACCGTCGGCCTCACGTGGACGTTCGGCGTGCGCTGAGCTGGAGGACCTGGACATGCACATGGCGGACGCGCTGATCTCGCCGGCGGTCGGGACGGCGTTCTGGGGCGTCTCGGGCGGACTGCTGGGATGGTCGACCCGCCGTCTGCGGAACGAGGGGCGGCCCGAGACGGTCCCGACGATGGGCGTGCTGGGGGCGTTTGTGTTCGCTGCCCAGATGATCAACTTTGCGATTCCCGGCACGGGGTCGAGCGGCCACCTCGGCGGCGGCCTACTGCTGACGATCCTGCTGGGGCCGTGGGCGGCGTTTCTGACGATCGCCTCGGTTCTCATGGTGCAGGCGCTGGTGTTCGCCGATGGCGGCCTGCTGGCGCTGGGGTGCAACATTTTCAACCTCGGCTTCTTCCCGGCGTTTGTCGCCCATCCGTGGATCTACCGGCCGCTGGCGGGGCCGGACCCCCGTGCGCCCCGGGCGTGGGCGGCCGCGGTGGCGGCGGCGGTCGTCGGCCTCGAGCTGGGCGCGCTGAGCGTGTGCGTGCAAACGGTGGCGTCGGGCATCGCGGAGCTGCCGTGGAGGACGTTTCTCCTGTGGATGCTTCCGATCCACCTGCCGATCGGTGTGGCGGAGGGGCTGGCGACGGCGGCGGTGGTGGCGCTGGTCGCCTCGGTGCGACCGGCGGTGGTGACGGCGGGCAGCCGGTCGGCCCGCGGGGCGGCGCTGGTCGGGTTGGCGGCCGCCGCGGCCCTGGTGGGCGGCGTGGTGAGCTGGTGGGCCTCGGAACTTCCGGACGGCCTGGAGTGGGCGCTGGCGCGCTCGACCGGAACGGAGGAGATCGCGCGGCCCGACACCGCCGTGCACCGGCGGCTGGGGAAGGCGCAGGAGCGGGTCGCCCTGTTGCCGGACTACGGGTTTCGCGGGTCGGACAAGGCCGGTGAGGAGGGCGGCGCGCCATCGTCGCGTATCGGAACGACCGTCTCCGGCCTCGTGGGAGGGGCGCTGACGCTGGCCGTGGCCGGGGGACTGGCCCTGGCGATCCGGCTGGCCGGTCGGCGCCCGGCGGCCTCCGGCTGAGGAGGTGTCGTGTCCTCGGCGGACTGGACGGGGTTGCGCAGCATCGACGAGCTGTCGCGGCTCGACACGTTCGTTCACCGGCGGGACCCGCGGGCCATGGCGCTGGCCACGCTGGCGTACGTGGCGGTGGTGATGTCGTATCCCTCCGGCTCGATTTCCGCCCTGACTCCGCTGGCGTTGTACCCCGCGATTCTCATCGCGGTCGGGCGTCTGCCGGTCCGTCCGCTGGCGCGCAGGATGCTGCTTGCCGCGCCGTTTGCGCTGGCGGTGGCGGCGGCCCATCCGCTGTTGAACCGCGCCCCGGTGGCGGAGGTCGGGCCATGCCACATCTCGGCGGGGTGGATGACGGCGCTGTCGATCCTGCTGCGTTTTGTCCTGACCGTTTCTGCGGTGCTGGCGGCGATGGCCTGCGTCGGGGTCGACCGTCTCGCTGTCGGACTGGCGGGGCTGGGGGTGGCGGAAATGGTCGCGGCCCAACTGTCGCTGTTGCACCGTTATCTGTTGGTGCTTGGCGGGGAGGCGACGCGCATGGCGCGCGCCGTGGCGGCGCGTGGCGGCGGCGCCCGGCTGCCGCTGCGAACCTGGGCCGGCTTGGCGGGCCACCTGCTGATGCGTTCGCTCGACCGGGCGGACCGGATTCATTGGGCGATGGCGTCCCGCGGATTCGAGGGCCGGCTGCCGCGGACGCGCCGCCTCCAGTTCCGGGCGGCGGACGCCGTCTTTTTGGGAGTCTGCGCGGCGGGCTTTGCGGCCGCGCGCGCGTGGAACCTGGCGGTGGCGCTCGGCCGTCTGACGGGGGCGCGATGAACGCGGCCGACGTCGAGGTGTTCGATCTCGAATACCGCTATCCCGACGCGACCCCGGCGCTGCGCGGCGTAACGTTCCGGGTGCCGGCGGGGGAGGCGGTGGCGTTGATCGGTCCCAACGGCGCCGGGAAGTCCACGTTGCTGCTGCACTTCAACGGCTGCCTGTGGCCGGCGCGGGGTGGGGTCCGCGTCGGTGGCGAGCCGGTGACGCGGTCGACGGTGGCGCGGGCGCGCCGGGCGGTGGGGCTGGTGTTCCAGGATCCGGACGACCAGTTGTTCATGCCGACGGTGCTCGAGGATGTCGCCTTCGGCCTTCTCAACGCGGGGATGCCGCCGGAGCAGGCGCAGCGACGCGCGCGGGAGACCCTGGACCGGTTTGACTTGGGCGGCCTGGCCGGCCGGCCGCCGTACCGGCTTTCGGCGGGCGAGAAGCGGACCGCGGCCATTGCCGCCGTGATGGCGATGGAGCCCTCGGTGCTGGCGCTCGACGAGCCGTCGTCCCACCTCGACCCGAGGGGGCGGCGCCGGCTAATCGGCCTGCTGCGGTCGTTGCCGCAGACGCGCATCGTCGCGACGCACGACCTGGAGTTGGCGCTGGAGGTGTGCGGCCGGGCGATCCTACTCGACGGCGGGCGGGTGGTGGCCGAGGGGCGGACGCGGGAGCTGCTCTCGGACGAGGTGCGGATGCAGGCCCACGGCCTCGAGCGGCCGCGCGGCATGGAGCCGCCGCCGTCCGCCAGCCCCGCGGTCACTGTCCGCCCTTGATCCGGTCCCAGGCCCGCGTCCAGAGCGACAGGGCGGGGCCGAGGTCGGCGATGAACTCGCAGCGATCGCGAACCTCGGCCGGCACGACGATGGCGGGGTTGGAACGGGTGTCCTCGCTCAGCAGGGGCAGGGCGTCTTTGTTCGGGCAGAGGTACCCGATGAACTCGGTGTTTTCCGCCGCGACGGCCGGGTCGTGCAGGAAGTTGATGAACGCGTGGGCGAGCTCAGGATTCGGGGCGTCCACGGGGATGACCAGGTCGTCGCAGGACATCGGCGCCCCCTCGCGCGGGACGGCGAAGACGATGTTGGCGTTGGACTCCATCGCCTGGACGATGTCGCCGCTGTAGCCGTGGACGACGAAGAACTCCTCGGAGGCCAGGCCGGACTTGTATTGCTCGTTTTCGAACTTCGCGATGTTCCGTTTCCATCGGAGGACGACGTCCGCGGCGGCGGCCAGTTCGGCCTCGTTGGTGCTGTTGAGGCTATGGCCAAGGAGCTTCAGCGCGGCGCCGAGCGTCTCGCGCATGTCGTTGAGTAGCGTCATCCGGCCGCGCAGATCCGACCGGTCGAACAGGGTCCAGCTCGGCTCGGCGTCCGGGACGCGGTGGGCGAGCCATCCGATGCCGGTGGCGGTGATCATGTACGGCACGCTGTAGACCATCTCCGAGTCGGGGGCGCGGCGCAGGTGGTCGGGGTCGACGTGGCGGAGGTTGGGCAGCCGCGCATGGTCGAGGTCGCGCAGCCGGCCCTGCCGCCGCAGGACGGCGGCCATGTAGCTGCTGGGGGTCAGCACGTCGTAGCCGCGGGCGCCGGCCTGGAGCTTCGCGTGCAGGGCCTCGTTCGAGTCGAAGGTGTCGATGACGACGCGGCAGCCGTGTTCGCGTTCGAAGCGGCGGACCAGCTCTGGCTTGATGTAGTCGGCCCAGGTGAACACGTGCAGGACGGGCCGAGGCCGGCCGCAGCCGGCGGCCAGGGCGGCCAGGGCGATGGCGAGAACGGTGCGGGCAGGGCTCATGGTCGGTCCTCCTGAAGCAGCCGGCGGCTGGCCCTGACGGCCGTGAACGTCGCGGCCAGCATCAGAACCGACAGCGCGTTGATCGCCGGCAGGTTTCGGCTGTGCTTGATCATGCTGTAGACGCGCACCGGCAGGGTCGTGGCGCCCGGGCCGGCGACGAAGAAGGTGATGACGAAATCGTCGATCGAGAGCGTGAAGGCCAGCAGCCCCGCGGCGGCCAGGCCGGGGGCCAGCAGCGGCAACAGCACGCGGCGGACGACGGTCCACCGGCCGGCGCCCAGATCGCGGGCGGCCTCGAGGATTGAGGGATCGAAGTCCTGCAGCCGGGCCAGCACCACCATCGCGACGTAGCTGACGCAGAACGTGGTGTGGGCCAGGTACACCGTGCCCAGGCCGAGGTCGGCCCCGAGCGCCACAAAGAGCACCAGGAGGCTCATGCCCATCAGCAAATCCGGGACGACCAGCGGCGAGTAGACCAGCGCGTAGTGCAGCCGCTGCAGCCGGGAGCGGTGGCGGTGCAGGGCGACGGCGGCGGAGGTGCCGAGGGCCAGCGAGGTGAGGGTAGCCCCGACGCCGACCACGAGCGAGTTCCGCAGGGCGCGCCAAGTGTCGGCATCGGCCAGCAACGCGCGGTACCATCGGAGGCTGAGTCCCTCCCACGAGCTGCCGAAGCGGGAGCGGTTGAACGAGTTGGCCGCCAGCACGGCGATCGGCAACCACAGAAAGACCAGGACGGCGGCGGTGACGACGGGGGGCCAGCGGCTGCGCCTCATGCGGCCTCCTTGCGCGCGGCGGCCTCGAGGGCCGGCGGACGCCGCTGCACCAGGGCCGCCAGCGCCATCGGCGCCAGCGCCGCCAGAGTCAAAGCGGCGGACAGGGCGCTGGCCTGCGGCAAGTTCCGATCGGAAAAGGCCCGCTGGGCGATGCGGTTGCCGAGCATGTCCTGCCCTGGCCCACCGACGAGGTCCGGGATCACGTACGAGCCCAGCGCCGGGATCAACACCATCAGCGTGGCCGTGAGGACCCCCCTCCCGATGCCGGGCAGGAAGACCTTCACGAACGCGCCCCACGGCCCGGCCCCGAGGTCGCGGGCCGCCTCGAGCAGCGCAAGGTCGAATTTCTCTGCCGCCGCGTAGATCGGAAGGATCGCGAACGGCAGGAAGGTGTACACCATCACCAGCAGCACGGCCGGCTCGCTGTAGAGCAGCTGGGTGTGCGGGTCGGCGAGGCCGACGGTCACCAGGACGCGCTTCAGCGGCCCCTCGGGATGCAACAGCATGCGCCAGGCGAAGACCCGGATCAGGAAGCTCGTCCAGAAGGGCACGACGACCAGCAGCAGCAGGACGGCCTGACGGCGCGGCGCAACCCGCGCCAGGCACGTGCCGCAGGGAATGGCCAGCGCCAGGCAGATGGCCGTCGTCAACGCCGAAAGGCGCACCGTGCGGGCGATCACCGGCCCCAACGGCGTCCGCGCCATCTCGCGGAGGGTCGCCAGCGTCCAGCCCGCGCCGATGCCGCCGTACGGATCGGCCGGCCGAAACGAAACCGCGAACACCAGCAGCGTGGGCGCCGCAAATAACGCCAGCAGCCAGCCCAGCGACGGCAGCGTGACCGCCCATTCCTCCCGGCGCAGGTGGTCGGCCGTCACGGCGCCACGCCTCCGTTCGCCGCCCCGATTCGCTCCGGCGGCGTGGCGACCAGCGCCGCGTCCGCTCCGCTGAAGCGCTCGAGCATGAACCCGTCGTCGCCGTGCCACGAGATCCACACCTCGTCGCCCCACCGGATCGGACGCTCGTCGAGCAAGAAGCGGGCGTGGGGCTGCCAGACGGCCACGCGATGGCGGCCGACCCGCACCCAGAACCGGGTGTGCGTGCCTAGGTAGATCGCGTCCGCCACCCGCGCCGGCACGACGTTGACGTGCGGCGCCGGCTCGGGCCGCTCGCGGGAGATGCGGATCTTTTCGGGCCGCACGCTCAGGCACACCGGTTCGCCCGGCGGCCGCCCGGTGTCGTTGAAGCACTCGATGTCCGGAAACCCCTCGACACCCAGCCGGCAGTAGTTGTCCCCCAGGTGCTCCTCGACCCGCCCCTCGAGGAAGTTCGTATCGCCAATGAAGGCGGCCACGAAGCCGGTGCGCGGGGCCTCGTAGATCTCCGCCGGCCGGCCGATCTGCTCGATCCGGCCGCGGTTCATCACAGCGATCCGGTCGCTCAACCCCATCGCCTCGCCCTGGTCATGCGTGACGTAGACGAAGGTGATGCCGACCTCGTCGTGGATCAGGTCGAGCTCGACGAGCATCCGCTGACGGAGCTTAAGATCGAGGGCGGCCAGCGGCTCGTCCAGCAGCAGGACCCGCGGCTGGTTGATCAGCGCGCGGGCGATCGCCACGCGCTGCTTCTGACCGCCGCTGAGCATCCGGGGCTTCTTGCCCGCCTGATCGGTCAACTGCACCAGCGCGAGCATCCGGTCGACCTCCTCGCGGATCCGCGCGCGGGGCCACCCGGCGGCCCGCGGGCCGAAGGCGATGTTCTCGGCGACGGTCAGGTGCGGGAAGAGCGCGTAGTTCTGGAACACGGTGTTGACGCGCCGGCGCTCGGGCGGCAGGTCGGTAATGTCCTCGCCGTCGAGCCACACGCGGCCCTCGTCCGGCGTCTCGAGACCCGCGGCGATGCGCAGCAACGTGGTCTTGCCGCAGCCGCTGGGTCCGAGCAACGAGAAGACCTCCCCCTTCTGCACGCCCACGCTCACCCCGTCCACCGCGGCGTGGGCCCCGAAGCGCTTCGTGACGTTCTCGAAAATCAAAAACCCGTCCGTCGCCATGTCGGGCGGAGCCCCGTTTCGGCGCACAGTATGGGGCCGGCGCGCCGCGACACAAGCGCGAGGCGCCGACCCGCCTGATAGAATGCCGGCATGCGGCCGACGTTCGACGGATCGGCGTTGGCGGCGGCGGCGGCGATGGCCGCGCTGCTGGCGCTGCCCGCCGCGGTGCGGATTCGGGGCCCTGCGCCCGGTGCCGCCGCCCCGCCGGCGGAGGAGGTGGTGATCGTCTCGCCGCACAACGACGCGATTCGGCGGGAGTTCGGCGCGGCGTTCGAGCGCTGGCACACGGAACAGTTCGGGGCGCCGGCGCGGGTGCGGTGGGTGGTGGTCGGCGGCACCACGGAGATCGCCCGCTTCCTCGAAACCCAGTACGCCGAGGCGGTCCGCGCATGGCGACGCCGTCTCGGCCGTCCGTGGTCGCCCGCGTTGGCCGCCGCCCTCTTCCGAGTCGAGCCGCCGTCGGACGACCTGGAGGGCGGGGAGGCGGCGGCCCTCTGGCGCGAGTTTCGCTCGACCGACGACCCGGCCGCGTTCACCTGCCGGATCGACGTGCTCTTCGGCGGCGGCCAGTACGACTTCGACCGGGCCGCGGGCCAGGGCTGGCTTGTCCCGCCGGGACCGCCGGAGGAGTTTCCCGCCGACCTGCTTGGGCCGCCAGAGGGCCCCGCCCTGATCCCCGAGGCGATCGCCGGCGAGCGGCTTCGAACGGACCGTTATTTCGCCACCGCCCTGAGCGCCTTCGGGATCGTCTGGAACGCGGAGCGGTTCGACCGGCTCGGCCTGCCGCCGCCGCGGGCCTGGGCGGACCTCGGGGATCCCCGGCTCTTCGGGGAGGTGGCGCTGGCGGATCCGACCAAGAGCGGGAGCGTCGCGAAGGCGTTCGAGATGATCGTCCACCAGGCGTGCCGGGAGGCCGTGCGGGCGGCGGGGTTCGACGACGAACACACCGCCCGGTGGGAGGCGGAGATCGCCGCCGCGAGGCTTGCGCCGGGCATCCTGCCGGCCGGAGTGCCCGAGGCCTACCAGGCGGCCGTCGAGAGGGGATGGCTGGCGGGGGTGCGGCGCATCCAGCGGATCGCCGCCAACACGCGGCATTTCGCGGACGCCTCCAGCCGCCTTCCGCTCGACGTGGCCGGGGGCGAGGCGGCCGCCGCGCTGGCGATCGATTTCTACGCGAGGTTCCAGGAGCAGTTCAGCCGCGGCCCCGCTGGCCGGGCGAGGCTGGGGTTCACGGCTCCCGCGGGCGGAACGAGCATCAGCGGCGATCCGGTGGCGCGCCTGCGCGGGGCGGAACATCCGCGGCTCGCCACGCGGTTCATCCGCTTCGTGCTCTCGGAGGCGGGCCAGCGGCTGTGGACATACCGGCCCGGCGAGCCCGGCGGCCCCGTCCGGTACGCGTTGCGGCGGCTGCCGGCCCGGCGCGATTTCTATCCATCCGACCATCCGCCGTTTGCCGCGGCGCATCGGCGCCACCTCGGCCACGCGGCCGATCCGCTCTCGTCGCCGGACGTCAATCCCTACGAGCTGGCCGGCGGCTTCGTGTACCACCCGCGCTGGACCTCGGCGCATTTCGGCGTGTTGCGCGATCTGGTCAGGGCGATGGCGATCGACGCCCACGACGAACTGCGGTCCGCGTGGGAGGCCGTGATCGCGGCCGGCGGGCCAGAGGCCTGTCCCGAGGCCGTCGAGCGGCTTGCGCGTATGCCCGACCGTCCGGAGCCGCTGACGTGGCGCAGCGCGATCGCCCCGGCGGTCCGGATCGACCGACATGACCGGATGGTCGAGTGGACGCGTTGGTGGCGGGAAAACTACCGGCGGGCGGAGGAGATCGCGCGTTCAGCGCGGACGCGCGCGGCGACGGCGGGCCGGAAGGGCCGTCGGCGCGCCCCGGCGGCGGTCATCGCCGCAGGAAGAGCAGGGCCTCCTCCGCGTCGAGGTTGTCGTCCTCCCTCAGCGGGCGGACCCGTCCGCTCTCGTAGGCGTAGCCGCCGAGGATGCGCACCCGCTCGCGTTCCGCCCAGTCGAGGAAGTCGCGCAGCGTGAACAGGTGGATGTTCGGCGTGTCGTACCAGCGGTAGGGCAGCCGCTCGGTCTCCGGCATCCGGCCCTCGATCATCAGCGACAGCCGCACCTTCCACCACGCGAAGTTCGGGAACGAGACGATGCCCTCCCGGCCGACACGCAGCATTTCGGACAGCACCGTCAGCGGTCGGTGCAGCGTCTGCAGCGTCTCCTCCAGCACGACGTAGTCAAACGAGCGGTCCGGAAAGCCCTGCAGGCCGTGGTCGAGGTCGCCTTGGAGCACAGGCACGCCCCGCTCGACGCAGCGGACGACCTCCTCCGGGTCGAGTTCGATGCCCTGGGCCCGCACGCGGCGGCGGCACATCAGCTCCGCCAGCAGGTCGCCGGCGCCGCAGCCGAGGTCCAGCACCGACGCGCCGGGCCGGATTTTCCGCACGATCAGGCGATCCTGCCAGCGCTCGGCAGGCGCCCGGGCGGAGACCTTGCGAAGGGCGCGGCGGTAGCGCGCCATCAGGTCGGCCCCCTCCACGCGCAGCGCCGGATCGAGGCGGCGGAGGATCTCCTCCACCTCCGCGCAGGCGGGGCACCCGACCTGGCCACGGGGGCGAGCGAGCGAGGCGGGACGGCGGGGCGCGCGGCTCATCGGCCGGGCCCTCCCGACTCCAGAAACGCCTGCACGAGGCGGCCGACCTTCTCCGTCTCCACGAGGAAGGCGTCGTGGCCGACGTCGCTGGGCAGGTCGACGTACGTGACCTCCCGACCGGCGCGGCAGAGCGCCAGGGCCAGCTCGCGGCTCTGGCGGGGCGGATAGAGCCAGTCGCTCGAAAACGACACGATCATGGTCCGGGCGCGGATGCGATGGCAGGCGACGACGAGGTCGCCGCGGCCCCAGCGCGCCGCGTCGTACGCGTCCATGGCCCGGCTGATGTAGAGGTAGCTGTTGGCGTCGAAGCGCTCGACGAACGACCGGCCCTGATGGGCGAGGTAGCTCTCCACCTCGTACTCCGGGCCGAAGCCGCCCTCCCCTCCTGCTCCGGCGTTGCGGCGGCGGCCAAACTTGCGGTGCATCCCCGGCTCGGAGAGGTAGGTGATGTGCGCCAGCATCCGCGCGACGGCCAAGCCGACGTCCGGCCCCCGGCCGTTCTGGTAGTAGTCCCCGCCGGCATAGAGGGGATCGTTGAGGATCGCATGGCGCCCCACCATGTTGAACGCCAACCCCTGCACCGAGAGCCGCGCGCCGGAGGCCAGCACGATGCAGTTGTCCAGCCGCCGCGGATACCGCAACGCCCACTCCATGGCCTGCTGCCCGCCGATCGATCCCCCGATGACCGCATGGAGCCTTCGAATGCCCAGGTGATCCATCAGGCGCGCCTGCAGCCGAACCCAGTCGCCGACCGTCACCGGCGGAAACCGGCACCCGTAGGGCCGCCCCGTGGCCGGATCGATCGAGGCCGGCCCCGTCGTCCCGTAGCAACTGCCCAGGACGTTGGAGCACACCACCCACCAGCGGCGCGTGTCGATCGCTTTGCCTGGCCCGACCATGCCGTTCCACCACCCCGGCTTGCGCAGGCGCCACGGGCGGCCGGCGGCCTCGGCCGTGGCGTCCCAGCCGGCCACGTGCGCGTCGCCGGACAGGGCGTGCAGGATCAGCACGGCATTGTCACCGCGCGGCGACAGACGACCGTAGGTCTCGTACTCCACGTCGATCGGCGCCAAGGTCCGGCCGCATTCCAGCCGAAACGGCCGCCTGGCGTCCGCCAGGCGCACGACCTGCGGCCGTGTCCAGCCGACGGAGGTCGGGCTATCCGGCGGATCGTATTTTCGCGGCGAGCTCATCGGGGATTCGGCCCGAAACTCCATACGATAGGCGCACGTTCGGCCCCTGTCTATCGGCGACGTTCGTCTCGACTCGTCCCTCACGAGGCCTTGGGCATATGGGGGGGCGAGGTCTGGGGCGGTTTCCAACCCTTGGACACCGGCGGGGCCGGCGCTTCCAAGGATTGGAACCGGGGCCGGCGCGATGGATCCGGTCAACGGCGGCGCAGACGCCGTCGGTGCCGGCGGCGTTGGACCAATCGGCGAACCGCAGGCCACCGGCCTGTGCAAAGGTTTTGGGGTTGGATTCGAAGAGCAAGTTCGCGGTCTGGGGCGCGTCGGCGGCGCGCTGGATCGGCCGGAATGGTGCGCCGGCTGTGCCGGGATGGTCGTCGCGTCCGGCGGGCGAGACGTGATATTCCGCGGCGACGGCCATGGCGGCGAGGGCGGCGATGGCCGCCAACCGTCCCGTGCATGCCGTCATGGCGGCGTTCTCCTGCAGCGCGTCAGCGGTACACCTCCAGCTCCCTGACGTCCACACGGCCACCCGGTTGGCGCGGGGTGCAGCGCAGGCGGACCCACCGCGCCTCCGTCGATCCGAACTCCAGTCGATCTGCCTCGTTCGAGCACGATTCGACGCGGTGGACCTCGGTCCACGTCCGGCCATCGGGGCCGACGTCGAGGGCGCAGGAGCCGGGGCACGAACGGCCCCAGATGATCGTGGCACGCGAGACACGGCAGGTCCGCCCCAGGTCCACGGCCAGCCAGTGCGAAGCGCCCAGCCGGCTGCTCCAGTGCGTTTCCTCCACGCCGTCCACGGCTAAGCCGGCCTCGAGGGCGCGGCCTTCCCAGATCTGCCACGAGGACGCCGTCGCGTTGCACTGAAACGCGAGGTTCTCTTCGGCGTCGAACTGCGCCGCCGACACGAGCCGCAGGTCGCGCAGGCTGCGGACGGGACCTCGCGGGGAGTCCGGCAGTGCCGCCTCGAGCCGGTAGGCGCCGGGCTCGTCGGGCAGGGGGATGACGAACGTCCGGCGCGAGGCGCCGAGCGCCGGCACCTCGGCCGGCTGGACCTGCTCGACCACCGGCGCGTCGCCGCGCAGCTGCAGGAGCCAGATCTCGCCTCTCCAGTTTTCGTAGAGGTCGTTGATCAGGCTGACGTCGACGTTCAGTAGCCGTCCCACCGGCTGACGCTCCCTCCAAAAGTCGAGCATCACGCTGATCGGCGCAAACGCGTCCCGCACGTATTTGTGGAATCGCGGTTCCTATTCGAGCGCGGCCACGTCACGCCAGTGGTCGCTGGTTTGCCCGTCGGGGCGGGAGTAGCCAAGACCGCAAAAATGCAACACGCCGGCGCATTTCCTGCGGTGGCGCCAGAACTCCGTCTTCGCGGCCAGCGCACGCGCATAGTACTCGAACCGCTGATCGACGGTCGCGTCCTCGCCCAGCAGCCGCCGGTAGACGTCCACGGTGAGGTTGGGCAGCGAGCCGTCGCGGTTGATCCACAGCCAGCCGTACTCGTTGATGAGGAAGGGAGGGCGGACGGGCCCGTGCCGGGGGCCGTTGTCGGGCACGCCGTCCTCCCTCCGTTCGAACCGATCCCAGCGAAACCCCTTCCGGTTGGAGCGGTAGGGATGGTATTCGGAGACGTCGCTCGGATGCAGGATCGCCCCCCCACCCGTTGTCCCACGGCCGGCCGGAGAGGTCGAGGCTGCGGACACGGGCGACGGCGGCGGAGATCACGCGGTCGTAAATCGTTTCGTTCTGCGCGTCCCACACTACCACGCAGGCGTGGTTCCATCGTTCCCG
>Ga0116210_1000561_pt1 | contig 36050 bp, 50 predicted proteins | sample TshhotsprinmetaG_FD_94483 | JGI IMG/M metagenome (GOLD analysis project Ga0116210, IMG submission 94483) | Hot spring microbial communities from South Africa to study Microbial Dark Matter (Phase II) - Tshipise hot spring metaG | ecosystem: Environmental > Aquatic > Thermal springs > Hot... | reverse complement strand
CCGGCCATGGCGCGAAAGAAAAAACTGCCGGCAAAAACAAACCTGCCCCGGCGCCCGCACCGATGAGCGCCGCGCCTGAGGCGGCGCCAGGTACGCCATCATCGGCCGAACCCACCCTCGAGCGCAGCGATCGCGACATGCCGACCACCAACAAGCCCGCGCCTGCCGGGCCGGCCGAGCGCCGGGGCGTTGCTGCACCGACTCCGCCTGCCCCAACAGCCCCACCGGTTGCACCGGCTTCGGCCGGCCCGGCTACAGAAAAAACGCCACCGGTCGCGCCGGCCAAGGCCGGCGCGACTACGGAAAAAACGCCGCCGGCCATGCCCGCACGCCAGGCCGCAACTGCCGCGCCGGCCGCTGCTCGCCCGCGCGAGCCGGAATATGGCCTGCAGTCGCCGGTAACCCGCCTGCCCGGCATCGGCCCGCACTACGCCGAAAGGCTGGCGCGGCTGGGCGTGCACACGATTCAGGACCTGCTCTACCTGCTGCCCACACGTTATGACGACTTCAGCCGGCTGCGCACAATTGACCGGCTGCGCTGGGGCGAAGAAGTAACGATCATCGGCACGGTCTGGAAACTTAACAGCCGGATCATCGGCGACGACCGCCGCGTTGTCACGGCTCGGGTCGGCGATGGCACGGGCGAAATCGAGGTCACCTGGTTCAATCCCTTCGTCGAACGTCGCCTGCGTGTCGGCCAGGCCTTCATGTTCAGCGGCAAAGTAGACAGCTTTCGCGGCTACTACGTGATGCGCAACCCGGAATTCGAGGCGCTCGACCGCCAGCCGATCCACACGGGCCGGCTGGCGCCGATCTACCCATTGACCGAGGGCATCTCCATCCACTGGCTGCGCAACGTGATCCACAAGACCGTGGAGGCGTGGGCGGCCAACGTGCCCGACTTCCTGCCGCCGGCGTTGCTCCAGGAATTCGGCCTCATGCCCCTCTCGGCGGCGCTGGCCCAGGTCCACTTCCCGGACAACATGGAACAGGCGCGCGCGGCGCGGCGGCGCCTGAGCTTCGACGAATTCCTGCTGCTCCAGTTGGGCGTCCTGGCCGCACGACAGCGCTTCCAGGCGCAGTCTGGCCATCCCCTGCGGACCGATGAAGCCATCGTGACGCCCTTCCTCGCAGCCCTGCCCTTCGCGCTGACCGGCGCGCAACGCCGCGCGTTGCACGAGATCCTGGACGACCTGGTCCAGGCGCGGCCCATGAGCCGGTTGCTGCAGGGTGACGTCGGTTCCGGCAAGACCGCTGTCGCGGCCGCGGCGCTGTGGGTGGCCGTGGCGAACGGCGCACAGGGCGCCATCCTGGCCCCCACCGAAATCCTGGCTGAACAACATGCCCGCTCGTTCGGCCGGCTGTTCGCCGGATTGACGCACCCACTTGCGGGCCGCCCCGTGCGGGTGGCGCTCTTCACCGGCCACACCCTGCGCCATCGAGCTGAACGCGCGGCCGCGCTGGCCGATCTGGCCAACGGCAATATTGACATCGCCGTCGGCACCCACGCCCTGATCCAGGAAGAGATCACCTTCCATGACCTGGCCGTGGCCGTGGTAGATGAACAACATCGCTTCGGCGTCGCACAGCGCGCCGCGCTGCGCAGCAAAGGGGTGCAGCCGCACATGCTGGTGATGAGCGCCACCCCCATCCCCCGCTCGCTGGCGCTGACCATCTACGGCGACCTCGACGTCTCGGTGATTGATGAGATGCCGGCCGGGCGGATGCCGGTAAAAACCAAATGGTTGACCTCGGCGCAACGAGAACGCGCCTACAGCTTCATCCGTCGCGAGATAGCGGCCGGTCGCCAGGCTTTCATCATCTATCCGCTGGTCGAGGAATCGGAGCGCAGTGAGGCCAAAGCAGCCATCGAAGAACATGCCCGGCTGCAGCAGACCGTCTTCCCCGACCTGCGGCTGGGATTGTTGCACGGCCGGCTGCGCAGCGAAGAAAAAGAACGAGTGATGCGAGCCTTTGCTGCCCGTGAGCTCGACATCCTGGTCGCCACCAGCGTCGTCGAAGTGGGCATTGACGTGCCGAATGCCACCGTGATCCTCATCGAGGCCGCGGATCGCTTCGGCCTGGCCCAGCTGCACCAGTTCCGGGGCCGCGTCGGCCGGGGCGAGCATCCCTCCTACTGCATCTTGCTCTCGGATGCCGCCGAAGGCGAAGGCGTACAGCGGCTGCAGGCGCTGGAGACAAACCACGACGGCTTTGCCCTGGCCCAGATTGACCTGGAGCTGCGCGGGCCAGGCGACTTCTTCGGCACCCGGCAAAGCGGCCTGCCGCTGCTGCGCGCCGCGCAGCTGACCGACCTGGCCACCCTGGAGCATGCGCGCGCCGCCGCGCGCCGCATCTTCACCGCCGACCCGAACCTGACCGCAGAGGAACATCGCAACCTGGCACAGCGCGTCGCCGCCTTCTGGAGCGAAACCAACGAAATGACCTGATCACCGGCCCATTTGCCCATTCGCCGATTTGCCCATTTGCCGCGGAGGCCCATGATGCGAGCCCTTTACCCGGGCACTTTTGATCCGATCCACAACGGCCACGTGGACATTGCCGCCCGTGCAGCCGCCCTGTTCGACGAGCTCGTCATCGGCGTCTACGACACATCGCCGAAATCACTCCTGTTCGACACCGCCCAGCGGGTCGCGCTGGCCGAGCAGTCCCTCGCACATCTGCCCAACGTGCGCGTCGTCACCTATCGCGGGCTGACGGTTGCCTTCGCCCGCGAGATCGGCGCGTCCGTACTGGTGCGCGGGCTGCGCGCCATCTCCGACTTCGAATTCGAGTTCCAAATGGCATTGACCAACAAAAAGCTGGCCCCGGAGATCGAATTCGTCAGCCTGATGACCAGCCTGGAATACGCCTACCTCAGCTCATCCATCCTGAAAGAGATCTCACGGCTGGGAGGCGACATCTCAGGCCTGGCGCCGGCGCCCGTCCAGGCGGCCCTGCGCGCGCGCTTCGAAGAGATGCGACGCAGCGGCGCCGACCCGCTGCCTGTGCCGTTGATCTCTGGCCGCGACTAGGCCGATTGGAGGCATACATGGACCTGGAAAGCCTGATTGACGAGCTAGAAGAGATACTACAGCGCGGCGTTCACCTGCCTGGCGGCAAAGTGCTGCTGGACGAGGTCGCCCTGCGCCAGATCATCCAGGAACTGCGCGACGCGGTGCCCGATCAGCTGCAACTGGGCAATCGGATCGCCAGCGAGCGCGAACGCATCCTGGCCGATGCCCGGGCCCAGGCGCAACGCATCACCGAAGAAGCGCGCGCCCAGCTCAATGCCCGCCTCGACGAACAGGCCATCGTGCAGGCGGCCCGGCAGCGGGCAAAGGAGATCCAGGCCGAGGCCGAGCAGCGCGCCGCGTCTCTGCGCGCGGACGCTAACCAGTACGTCATCGGCCAGCTCGGCGCGCTCGAAGCCCGGCTTCAACGCCTCCTGCGCGAAGTGCAGGCCGGCCAACGCGCGCTGAACCAGGAACGCACCGAAAGCAGCGGCCAATTTTGACACAATCGGCCCTCTCACCTATAATGTGCGTCTGGCGTCCGCACGCCCGTGCAAGGCGAACAGGACAGCGCACCGAGAAGTAACATGGAACAAAATCTCATCTTAAACGTCGCCCAGCTCCTCAAGGAGTCGGTCGGCGCAACGCGGTCGGTTCACGTGATCGCCGACCTTCACCGGCTGACCCCGGAGCTCCTGGAAGGGGTGGACGAGGCAGATCAGGCCGTCTCTACTCTGTCCGGTCCCGTCCGGCTGTTGCGCACGGGCGGCGATATCCTGGTACAGGGCCGGCTGTACGCCGAAGTCATCTTGCCCTGCGCGCGCTGTCTGGCGCCGGTGCGCGCGCCGCTCGTCGTGGAACTCGAAGAGGTCTTCACGCCGACGCTCGACATCATCACCGGCCAGGCGATCATCCCGGAAGAAGAAGACCGGGCGCTCTGGATAGATGAGCACCATATCCTGGATCTGACCGAGGTCTTGCGCCAGGACGTGCTGGTTGCCCTGCCGATGCACCCGCTCTGCCGGGAGGACTGCCGTGGTCTCTGCCCGACGTGCGGCGCGAATTTGAACGATGGCCCGTGCAACTGTCGGCCCGAGCCTGATCCGCGTTGGGCCAGGCTGGCAGCGCTGCTGGATGCCGAAGACTAGCCGAACAAAAAACGGGTTTGAACCCATTGAAGGAGTTGGACTGTGCCACCTCAACCGAAACGTAAACTTTCCAAGGCCCGCCGCGATCGTCGGCGCGCCCACGATAGCCTGCCGGCGATCCATCTGATCGCGTGCCCGAAGTGCGACGCGCTGCGTCAGCCGCACCGCCTGTGCCCTGAATGCGGCACCTACAGGGGCGAAACCTATATCGAGACGCAGGCCGAGAAGAAATAGCACGCTGCGCAGGGATTTGCGAGCATCGCCGGGGCTTTGCCGATGCACTGCCCCATATCATGATCTGGTTAGGCCCAAACGCCGCACAGGCTGCCGTCTGTGGGCGCTCAGCGGAGAACAGAGAGGGGATTTGGGCTCGTCCCATTTCCCCTCTGTTTCTGTGAGCATATGTCGCAAATCGCCTATCTCTTTCCCGGACAGGGTTCCCAGGCCGTCGGCATGGGCATGGCGTTGGCCCAACGCTACGCCGTGGCCGCCGAGACCTTCACCGAAGCGGATGCCATCCTGGGCTTCCCCCTCTCGCAGCTCTGCTTCGCAGGGCCGGCCGAGGTCTTGACGGCCACACAGAACGCCCAGCCGGCCATCTTGACGGCCAGCATCGCCGCGCTGCGGGTGTTGCGGGCTGAACGGCCCGACCTGCCGACGCCGGCATACGTGGCCGGCCATAGCCTGGGCGAATACAGCGCGCTCGTGGCCGCCGAGAGCCTGACCTTCGCCGACGCCGTGCGCCTGACGCGCGCGCGCGGTGAGCTGATGGCCATGGCCGGCGAACGCCATCCCGGCAGCATGGCCGCCATCCTGCGGCTGGACGACGCGCAGGTGGCTGCGCTGTGCGCCCAGGCAGTCGCCGAGTCCGGCGATGTCGTCCAGGTGGCCAACTACAATTCCCCTGGCCAGGTGGTGATCTCGGGCGGTCCGGCCGGCGTCGCTGCGGCCACCGCGCTCGCCAAAGCCGCCGGCGGCCGGGTCGTGCCGCTCGCGGTCAGCATTGCTGCCCATTCCGCGCTCATGGCGCCGGCCGTGGAGCCCTTCGCCCAACGCGTGGCGGCAACTCCCTGTGCGCCTCCGCGGCTGCCGATCATCGGCAATGTCCAGGCACAGCCGCTGACCACGGTCGAGGAGATCCGGGCCGAGCTGGTGGCCCAGCTGACGGCCTCGGTGCGCTGGACGGCCTCGATCGCGGCGATGATCGCCGGGGGCGTCACCCGCTTCGTCGAGATCGGCCCGGGTGCCGTGTTGACCGGCCTGGTAAAACGCATCGCGCCGACCACAGAAACAGCCAACGTCGCCACGCCGGAAGATGTGGCAAACGCATGAAGGGAGGGCGTTATGTTGGAGGGGAAGATCGCAGTCGTCACGGGTAGCTCGCGCGGCATCGGCGCGGTCATTGCCAAAGAGCTGGCCGCCCAGGGCGCCACGGTCGTCATCAACCATCGTGACAGCGCCGCGCAGGCCGAAGCGGTCGCAGCAGAGATCAACGCGGCCGGCGGCCAGGCGGTTGTGATCGCCGCCGACGTGAGCCAGTTCGTCGAGGCGCAGCGCCTGATCAAAGAGACCGTGGACCGTTTTGGCCGGCTCGACATCCTCGTCAACAACGCCGGCACCACACGCGATATGTTGATCATGATGATGTCCGAGGCCGATTGGGACCTGGTGATCGAGACGAACCTGAAAAGCGCCTTCAATTGCGCCAAAGCAGCCGTGCGGCCCATGATCAAACAGCGCGGCGGCCGGATCATCAACATCACCTCGGTGTCGGGACTGGCCGGCCAGGCCGGTCAGACCAATTATTCGGCCTCCAAAGCCGGCATGATCGGCTTCACGAAAGCGCTGGCCAAAGAAGTCGGCCCGCGCGGGATCACGGTGAATGCCGTGGCGCCGGGGTTCGTGCCGACTGCTCTGACCGACGTGCTGACCGAAGAGCAGAAGCGCACGATCATTAGCATGACGCCGCTGGGCCGCTTCGCCCGGCCAGAGGAGATCGCCTACGCGGTCGCCTTTCTGGCCAGCGATCGCGCCGCGTTCATCACCGGCCAGGTGCTGAGTGTGGACGGCGGCCTCGTCATGCAGTAGCCGGCCGGCGGCGGATCGTGGGGACTCGCCCGGGACCATTCACGTTCATCCAGGCGGGCGCGGCGAGCGAAAGGAGAAAGACGATGGAGGAACCCGTCGGGAAGGTCACCATTGCGCCTGGCGTGCTGACCACCATCGTGCATCAGACAACCCTCGACCAGGCGGGGGTGCACCATCTGGTGCCGGTTCCGCCGAGAGTGCGCGGCTGGTTCGGCGCGACCGGCGTCGCCAACGACGGCATTTTCATCTCGGTCGGCGAGGATGGTGTTCGGGTCGAAGTACATGTCGCCGCGGAAAGCGGCATCAATCTACTGAAGCTGGGCGAAGCGATCCAGGACAGCATTTTCCGAGCCATCGAAGAGATGATCGGCATGACCGTTGCAGCCGTAGACGTCTACATAGATGATGTCGTGCTGCCCGCTCTGCCCACGACACAGGATAGTTGACTCGTGCCGGAGAAAAGCACGATCCATGCGCGCCATCAGGCCCGCATCCTGGCCCTACAGGCGCTTTACGAACTCGATACGACCAGGCATCGGGCCGATCAGGTCATCGCCTGCCGGCTGGAAGAGCAACCTCTGCCCGCTGAAGGCGAGGCCTTTTTGCGCTTGCTGGTCAGCGGCGTCCTCACCCACCGCGAACGCCTCGATGCGGTGATCCAGCATTATGCGCCGGCCTGGCCTGTTTCCCAGATCGCCGTCATTGACCGCAACGTCCTCCGCATCGCCCTGTTCGAGCTGAGCGGAGCGACCAGCACGCCGCCCAAAGTGGCCATCAACGAGGCGGTAGATCTGGCCAAGCTTTTCGGCAGCGACAACAGCTCGCGTTTCGTCAACGGAGTGCTGGGATCCGCAATCGCCGACCAGCAGGTGATCAGCCTCGCGGCGGCCCCTGCTCCATCGTCGCAACCACCGGCCGCGGCCCAAAAGGACTGAAGCGTGGACATTCTCGGCATCGGCCCCCTCGAATTGATACTGGTGCTGATCCTGGCACTGCTGGTCTTCGGTCCCGACAAACTGCCCGAGATCGGCGCTAGGCTTGGCACTGCCCTGCGCGACATGCGCAAAGCGACGCGGGAATTCTCGCGCGAATTGGACGAGACCCGCCAGGCCATCGAGGGGCCGATCCAGAAGGTTGCAGAGCCGTTGCAGACCACCGGCGAAGCGCTCAGCAGCGCGCGCGAACTTGTGACCGATCCTGCCAAAGCCATCGGGAGCTATGTCCTGGGCCAGTACTCGACCGGCACATCGGCCGGCGAGGCCCAGGCAGGTGACGAGGCCGCGACGCCTGCGTCGACGCCCGACCAGGGGATCGCCTCGGCGTTGGCAACGCTGGAAACCGCGTTCCCGAGGGCGGACGAAACGCGTGAGCCTGCGCCCGCCGCTGAGCCTACACCCGCTGCCGAGCTGCCCGTGACCGCCGAACCTGCAGCTGTCGAGCCTGCGCCCGCTGCCGAGCTGCCCGTGGCCGCCGAACCTGCAGCTGTCGAGCCACCCGCCGCTGCCGAGCCTGCGCCCACCATCGAGCCGCCCGCTGCCGAGCCGCCCGTGGCCGAGCCTGCGCCCGCCGTTGAGCCTGCACCCGCTGCCGAGCTGCCCGTGGCCGCCGAGCCTGCGCCCGCTGTCGAGCTGCCCGTGGCCGCCGAACCTGCAGCCGTCGAGCCTGCGCCCGCTGTCGAAGCGCCCGCAGTCGCCGAGCCGCCTGCCGTCGAACCTGCAGCCGCTGTCGAGCCGTCCACCGCCGCTGAGCCGTCTGCTATCGAACCTACAGCCGTCGAGCCTGCAGCCGCCAGGCCTGCGCCCGTCGCCGAGCCGCCCACAGTCCGGCCGGCCACCGCACACAGCAGCCAACGCCGTCGCCACCGCGCGGCCCCGCGCCTGATTCAGGATTGACCCCATGTCATTTACCGGTGTCTTCGGCCTCGTCCTGCTCATCATCGCAGCGATTGCCCTGCTGGGGCCATCCAAGTTGCCGGCAGGCATCGAACAGCTCTGGCTCTCCATCACCAATTTTCGCCGCCAACAAAGCGAGCTGCCCCCGCTGACCCTGGAGCAGGCGCGCCGCTCATGGGAGATGAGCGAAAACCCCCTCTACGACCTGATCCAGATCCTCTACGGGGCAGTCGAACACCTGGTCGAGTTGCGCCATCGTATCTTCATCGTCCTGGGCTGGCTGCTGGGCGCCGCGATCGTGGCCTTCATCTTCTCCAATCAGCTCCTGGATCTGATCTCGCGACCCAAAGGCGACATCCAGCTGATCGTTCTGGCGCCGATTGACATGCTGTGGGCCACTTTCGAGGTGATCTTCGGCACGGCCGCCGTGCTAACGCTGCCGGTCCTCCTCTATCAGGCACTGCGCTTCGTGGGGCCGGCGCTGGAAACGCCGGCCGAGAAAGCGGCCTATCGGATGATCGCCATGATCGGTATCCCCCTGGTGTTGATCTTCTTTGTGCTGGGCACGCTCTTCGCCTATTTCATCATGTTGCCGTTTGCGCTCAGGTATCTGGCGTCGTTCGGCACCGACATCGCTCGCGCCAGCTGGAATGTGCGCGCCTATTTCAGCTTTACCGTGGGCGTCATGTTGTGGATGGGTGCCGCCTTCGAGACACCCCTCATCATGGCGTTGCTGGCCCGGCTGGGGATTGCCTCTCCACGCGGCATGGCGCAGAAATGGCGCTATGCAATCGTGCTGATCGCTGCGCTGGCGGCCATCATCACCCCGACCGTGGATCCGCTCAACATGGCGCTGGTCATGGGGCCGCTGCTGGGTCTCTACTTCCTGGGAGTGCTGTTTGCCCGTCTGACCTATCGCCCGCGCAACTCGCAACCGGCCATCGTGGAGAGTTCGCCGTCCACCTGATCTGAACCGACCGGGACGGGCGCACATTCGACGCCTTTCCGCCAGCAACAGACAATGGTGTCATCATCTGGCTTAATGGAGGATCGCAAGTGACTCGCGAACGTATTCTCATCATGGGCGCGGCCGGCCGCGACTTTCACAACTTCAACACCGTATTCCGAAATGACGACCACTACGAGGTCGTCGCCTTCACCGCCACGCAGATCCCCAACATCGAGGGACGGCGCTACCCGCCCGAGCTGGCCGGGCCGCGCTATCCGGCGGGCATCCCGATCTATAGCGAGAGCGAACTTCCCGCTCTCATCCGCGACCTGAAAGTCAATCAGGTCGTCTTCGCCTACTCCGATGTCAGTCACCAATACGTGATGGAGCGGGCCAGCATCGCCCTGGCCGCCGGCGCGGATTTCCGGCTCATCGGCCCGGATGCGACCATGCTGCGCGCCGACAAGCCGGTAATAGCCGTCTGCGCAGTGCGCACCGGCTGCGGCAAATCGCAGACCACGCGGCATGTGGCCGACATTCTCCAGCGGATGGGCAAGAAGGTCGTCGCAGTGCGCCATCCGATGCCCTACGGCGACCTGGTTCGCCAGCGCGTCCAGCGTTTCGCCAGCTACGACGACCTGGACGCCCAGCGTTGCACCATCGAGGAGCGCGAGGAGTACGAGCCGCATCTGGATCGCGGCATCGTCGTCTATGCCGGGGTAGACTACGAAGCGATCCTGCGCCAGGCCGAGCGCGAGGCGGACGTGATCCTGTGGGACGGGGGGAACAACGACCTGCCCTTCTTCCGGCCGACCCTGCACATCGTCGTGGCCGATCCGCACCGGCCCGGCCACGAGCGCACCTACTATCCGGGCGCGGCCAACTTCCGCATGGCCGATGTGATCGTCATCAACAAGATTGACACGGCCGATCTGGAGCCGATCAGCGCGGTGCGCCAGAACGCAACCGCGGTCAACCCGGCCGCGCTGATCGTCGAGGCCGCCTCGCCGATCTTCCTGCCCGATCCGCTGGCGATCCGCGGCAAACGGGTGCTGGTGATCGAAGACGGCCCCACCCTGACGCACGGCGAAATGCAGTACGGCGCGGGCATTGTGGCGGCGCGGCGCTTCGGCGCGGCCGAGATCATAGACCCGCGGCCCTATGCAGTCGGCAGCATCGCCGAGACCTTCCGCGCCTATCCGCACACCGGGCCGTTGCTGCCCGCCATGGGCTACGGCGAGGCGCAGATCCATGATCTGGAAGAGACGATCCGCCGGACGCCGTGCGACCTGGTGATCGCGGCCACGCCGATTGATCTCTTGCGCGTGGCGCGCATCAGCCAGCCCGTCCAGCGCGTGCGCTACGAGCTCCAGGTGATCGGGCAGCCGACGCTGGCCGAGATCATCGCAGCGCGGCTCACTCGATGAGGCGCAACACCTCGGCCAGCGACTCGCAATAAAAATCGCACAGCGCCCGCGTGCCGCTCTCGATGATATTTCCACCGGCCAGGCCAACCGTCGGGAAGCCGGCCAGGCGAATGGCGCAGACGCCGGCGCCGCTGTCCTCGATGCCCAACACCGAGTTGCGCGCGGCGAACGGAATGCCCAGCCCCACGCGCGCGGTCTCCGCGTAGAGCCAGGGGTGTGGCTTGGGCGACAGCTCGCCCAGCGTGCCCACCTCGCCGCGACGCAGCGGGAAGCCGGCCGTAATGATCGCATCGTAGAAGGCGGCCGGATCGCCCAGGCCCAGGGCACGAAACGCGGCCACGATCTCCGGATAGGCTTTTTCGTAGAGGCCAGAGGTCACCAGGCCGATCTTGATGCCGCGCGCTTTGAGCGCCAGCAGGAACTCCTTCAGCCCCGGCGCGGGCACAAACGCATCGGCCCGGCCGTGGCCCTCCAGAATGGCGGCCATCTCGCGGCGCGTGTGCTCGAAGTAGAGTGCGCGCGCCGCCTCGACCGTCTGGCCGGGGCAATACTTCTGGATGCAGTACTGGAGATGCTCCGAGACGCTGTGGCCGGAGACGAAAGGCAGATCAGCTTCTTCCAGGGTGAAGCGAGGATCGCCCAGCAGACTGGCCGTAGTCTGCTCGATGATCCAGATCCAAAAACGCTCGCTGCGCACGCTGGTGCCATCGAGATCCATCAGCACGGCCTGCACCGGCCGCTCCAACGCGACCGGACGCACCGGATAGTAGGCCGGATAGCCGAGTGCAGAGCGCACGTAGGCTAACGTGTGATCGGCGAACGCGATGAACTCCACCTTGCCGTCGCCGGTCGCCGTCACCGAGACCACCCCATCGTGGCCGGGCCGGAAGCGACCGTCGCTGCACGCGGCCAGCGGCTGCAGCCCGCTCTCCGGACCGAAAACGCCCAGATCGGGGATCACGATGGCCATGACGCCTCTCGTCGCAAGCCCGCCGTGCAGCCCCGCCGGCCACAGACAGACGCAATCCAGACGTTCAAACGGTAACCTCCCCCGCGCCGGGCGCAGACGCGCACACGAAACCCTCGCCGGGCAGCCCGGTCGCCGCACGATAGCGCGCCGTGACCTGGGCCAGCACATCGGCCGCGGCATCGGCCGCGACGAACGCGACCACGCAGCCGCCCCAGCCGGCGCCGGTCACGCGCGCACCGAGGACGCCCTCACATGCCCGGCACAGATCGGCCAGGAGGTCCACCTCCGGGCAGCTCGCCTCGTAGTCACGACTCATGCTCTCGTGCGCGGCGTTCATCAGCGCGCCGAAGCGTTGCACATCGCCCGCGGCCAGCGCAGCCTCGCTCGCCAGCACGCGCGCATTCTCCGTGATCACGTGACGACAGCGCCGGCGCACGCGATACACCTGATCCTCTTCCAGCCGAAAATCGGCGAACATGGCGTTCAGCGCATCGTCCAGCACCCTCTGGACGGCCAGCGCCTGTCGCGTGGTCGCTTCGGGCAACAGGTCGTCCAGCAGCGCCAGCACTGCAGCCTGCGAGAGGCCCAATGCCTCGGCCGAGATGTCCCGCAGATGCGTGATGCCGGGCGAACGGCGGCGCAGCAGCGCCACCCCGATCCGACATTCCGCCACGCGCACGTTGAACTGCGACTTCGTCTTCTCGCGCGGCACCGCGCTGTTGAAGATGACGAACCTGTAGCCGGCGGGCAACGGCACCGGCCGCATCTCATAGCGCGGCGCATCGGGGCGCTCGCCGGGCTGCGGCCGACAATCGAGCAATAGCGCCCGGTCCCGCTCGGCCAGGATCGAGATGAACTGGTCCATGATGCCCCCGCGCGTGCCGACGTACCACTCTGCCTCGCTGCACAACCGGGCCAGCGCCAGTTTCGGCAGAGCCAGATCGTTCAACGCGGCGAAGGCGAGCGCGGCGACCACCGTCAGCGCGGAAGAAGAACTGAGGCCGGCGGCCGGCGGCACGCCCCACGGCGCCGGCCCCGACGCGACGATATCCGCCCCGCGCAGCTCGCGGCCGGCCGCCCGCCGCACTGCCTGGGCCGCAGCTTTGACGTAATTCGCCCAGTCGCCGAGCGGGCTGGGCGGGATCTCGGCGCTGATGACGAATGTGCGAGCAGGAAAACGCTCCGGCTCGACGTTCCACAGATTGACAACCGCATCGGAGCGGGGCCGCGCGACGAGGAGGATGTCCTTGTCGAGCGCCATCGGCATGACGTAGCCGTGATTGTAGTCGGTGTGCTCGCCGATCAAATTCACCCGACCGGGCGCCCGGAAAAAGCGCGCCGGGCCTGGCCCGGCCCACGCGCTGAGCGCGTCCAGCGCAGCGGCATATCGCCGGCCCTGTCCACCCGTCCAGACGCCCTGTTCCCCGTAGACCGCCGCCAACGCCGCCTCAAGCCAATCACCCACCATGAACCATCCTTTGCGTTGCACGTTCAACGTTCCAACGTTCAACGTTCCAACGTTCCAACCTTCAACGTTTTTTCACGTCCCATACACCCCTTCTCGCCGCCACACATCGAGCATCAGCTCATAACGCGCCAGCCGCATGCCGGTGTAGATGCAGTTGCTGGTGGAGAAGATGTAGCCGCCGCCGGGCATGCCGCTGCTCAGGGCATAGCGCGCCGACTCGACTACTTCGTCATCGGTGCCGGTGTCCAGCTTGCCGCAGTTCACATTGCCGATCAGGCAGATGCGGTCGCCGTAACGCCGCTTGATCTCCGCGATGTCCACGCCGGCCTGCGGATCGAGCGAATGGAGCGCGTGCGGGTTGGCCTGTACCAGCTGATCCAGGATCGGCATGATGTTGCCGTCGGTGTGCTTGATGACGTAAAAGCCCAGATCGCGATAGCCCTGGATCAGCTTTGCCAGGTACGGGGTGATGAACTCGGCAAAGCGCCGGGGACTCAAGAAGGGGCCGGTATTCAGGCAATAGTCGGCGCACAGCGCGAAGCCGTCCAGGCCAAGCCCGCGCTGATCCGCATGCTTGCGGTAGCGCTCGGCCCGCGCCAGCGCCTCATCCACCATCTGCTGCGCCTCCGCCTTCACCTTCTCCGGTTCGTCCACCAGCCGATAGGAGAAGGCCGCCATGTGTTCCCCGTCCGGAATGCTGAAGGTGGCGTCGCCATGGCGCATGATGAAGTAGCGGTCGCCGGTCTTCTCGCGAATCAGATCCACCAGGCGGATCGTCTCTTCGACTCCGCCGGGATTGGGATGGATGAAGATCGCATCGTGCTCGTAGCGTTCGGCGGTCATGATGAAGATATCCGCCATATCGCGGCGATGCAGTTCGCGTTCTTTCTCTTCCATCTGATCCCACTGGGCATAGTAGCGATGGGAAGGATGCACGCGGCCGAAGGCCTCCATCGTGAGGAAGAAGACAAGCTCGAAGTGAGGAACGCGCTGGCCGGGGATGGGCGGCCGACGTTCCAGGGCGTGGATGAAACGTTCTCGTGGTAGCATGACAATCTCCAGAATGAGTCTCTTGCTGCTCCTCAAGCATAGTACACTTCGCCCATCTGTCAAATATCGAGGGGGTGTATGCGAGCGTGTGCGAATCGCTGCCCGGCATGGTGGCTTGACGTTTTGCCGTCGCAATGCGATAATCTAACCACTTCGTTCCCGAAGCCAACGACGCAATCAAGGACAGCCCCATGAACGACGCAGAACGTTTCACCATCCGCCAGTTCGGCGCCGAGGTGCGCCGCGTGTTGGTCGTGGCGGCCCATCCCGACGATCTGGAGACCGCCTGCGGCGGCACCGTGCTCCTGCTCATCCAACAGGGCGTCGAAGTTTCCCTGTTGTTGTGCACCGATGGCGACATCGGCACCCATGATCCCAACTTCACCCGTGCTACCTTGGCCGCAGCCCGACGCCAGGAAACCCTCGCAGCCGCGCAGGTCATCGGCCTGAAAGAGGTGATTTTCCTGGGCCACCCCGACGGCGAGCTGGTGGCCGACCTGACGCTGCGCGCCGAGATCGCGGGCGCTTACCGGCGCTTGCAGTCCGATACGATCTTCACCTTCGATCCGTTTTGGCCGGGCCAGGCGCATCCGGATCACACCGCAGCCGGCCGCGCGGCCGTGGATGCCTACATGCCCTCCAAGATGGAGCTCTATCATCCGGAGCAACTCGTCGGCGGGGTCAAGGTGGCCGACGTGAAGCGCTTTTTCTTTTTCGGGGGCAGCAACCGCGAGGGCGAGATCACGATTGACATCTCGTCCGTGTGGCCGACCAAAATGGCCGCCACCCGCTGCCATGTCAGCCAGTTCGGCCAGAAGGAAGAAGCACTGCAATGGCTGGCCGATTGGAACCGCGAGACCGGCAGGTGTTGCGGGCTGGAATATGCAGAGGCTTTTCACCCGATGCATGTCTGGTAATCGACGAGAGATTCGGTAAGAATACGGATGGTCATGCGGGAGAATATGTTTTATGTTTGAGCCAACACCGCGGGCGCCTTGTTTGTTCTGGCTCATATCCTCTCCGCGCACGACAAGGCGCCACGCGTCTTTTTTTCTCCGGCTTGACCCCATTTCCTGTGATAGCGGCCCGACAAATCGCTCTCGCCTTTTTGGGATAGGATGCTCAGAACGAGGAGGATACCATGGAGTCCCTATCTGAAACAGCCGGCCGAACGATACTCGAACAACGCGCCAGACTTGCCGAAGCGATCGTAGCCCGCCAGTACAGCGAGCAGGCCGCGATCTGGGCGCGTTACGGGGCCACGGGCCGCCACAAGTCGCTGCAAGATGCCTCTTATCACCTGACTTACCTTGCCGAGGCCGTGGTCGCCGCAGACCCCTCGCTCTTCAACGATTATGTCGCTTGGGTCAAAGCGCTTTTCGCCGGCCTGGGCTTCCCGGAAACAGCCCTGGCCGACACCCTGACCTGGACACGCGAGGCGCTGCGCGAGGGCTTGCCCGCCGAACTGTGGGCCGCCGTCGAGCCCTATCTGACCGCAGCGCAGGCCAGCCTGCCCGCGGCCGCGGCCGAACCGCCCAGCTTCCTGAGCGGCGACTCGCCCCTCACCCTGCTGGCCCGCTGGTATCTCGACGCGCTGCTGGCCGCCGACCGTCGCACGGCCAGCCGCCTGATCATGGACGCAATCGCCTCGGGCGTGAGCGTGCGCGACATTTACCTGGGCGTCTTCCAGCCCGTCCAACGCGAGATCGGCCGGCTGTGGCAGACAAATCGCGTGAGCGTGGCCCAGGAGCACTTCTGCACGGCTGCCACGCAACTGATCATGTCGCAGCTCTACCCCTACATCTTCTCGACCAACCGGACGAACCGCCGGCTCGTCGCCACCTGCATCGGCGGCGAGCTGCATGAGATCGGCATGCGGATGGTCGCCGATTTCTTCGAGATGGAGGGCTGGGACACCTATTTCATGGGCGCCAATACACCCCTGCCCAGCATCCTGCAGACGGTGAAAGAGCGACAGGCTGACCTCCTCGCCATCTCCGCCACCATGACCTTCCACGTGCGCGGGGTGCATGAGTTGATCGCGGCGGTGCGCGACATGGACGGCGGCCGTCGCGTGCCGATCATGGTGGGCGGCTACCCGTTCAACGTGTCGCCGCAGCTCTGGCGCACCGTGGGCGCAGACGGCTACGCGCCGAACGCGCAGGAGGCGATCGGTGTAGCGACCAGGCTGATCGGCTGATCGTCAGACACGGCAAAATGCAACAAATCATCCCGAAAGCCGGGCAGGGCCTGGTGCTGGAGTGCGATGCGGCCGGGATCATCACCAAAGTGCTCTGGGATGATCTCGGCCTGAGCGCGCGGCTGCGCACCGGCCAGCCGCTCTCCGCGCTCGTCGAGCGCGAAAGCCGCGCCAAAGCGCACAACTTCGTGCTGGCTCTGCGTGCCGAAGGCGCGACGTTCGACTGGGAGCTCAACGTCCCGCTCGGCGGGACCATCACGACGCTGCGCTTCGCTGGCATCACGAGCGGCGATTCGTTGCTCGTCCTGGCGGCCAAAAGCAACGGCGAGCTGATGAAGCTCTACGAGGCGCTTGCGGCCATTAACAACGAGCAGACCAATGTCCTGCGTGGCCTGCTGAAGGAACGCGTGATGGCCGAACGTGCCCCCGATCCGAGCGACACATCGCTGTACGACGAGCTCAGCCGGCTGAACAACGAGCTGGCCGATGCCCAGCGTCAGCTGGCGAAACAAAACGCCGAGCTGGAACGCCTCAACGCCCTGAAAAACCAGTTCCTGGGCATGGCCGCCCACGACCTGCGCAGTCCCCTCTCGATCCTGCTGGGCTACAGCGAATTCCTGCTCGAAGACCTGCGCGATAGCCTGAGTGCGGAGCATGTGGAGTTCCTGGAGACGATCCACGCATCCAGCCAGTTCATGCTCCAGCTGGTGAACGAGCTGCTGGATGTCTCGATCATCGAATCAGGTCGGCTGGAACTGCACATCGAGAGAACCGATCTGGTGGGCCTGACGCAACACAGCGTGGCCCTCAACCGGGTGCTGGCGGCTCGCAAACAGATCAACGTGACATTTCACAGCGCCGGCGAGATCCCGCAGCTGCTTGTTGATCCGGGCAAGATCCGCCAGATGCTGGACAATCTCCTGTCCAACGCCATCAAGTACTCGCAGCCCGGCACCGAAGTGACGGTGAGCCTGACCCGTCAGGGACAAGAGGTCATCCTGGCCGTGGCAGATCAGGGCCAGGGCATCCCGGCCGACGAAATGCACAAGTTGTTTCAGTGGCTGGGCAAAACAAGCGTGCGCAGCACTGGCGGGGAGAAAAGCTCGGGCCTGGGGCTGGCGATCGCCAAGCGGATCATCGAGGGGCACCGCGGCCGGCTGTGGGCAGAAAGCGAGGTGGGCAAAGGTTCGACGTTTTACGTGGCGCTGCCCGTGGAAGAGCCAGAGGCCGTCGCAGACTCGCCGGCCGGCCGCGCGGACGTCGACGCGTCGAGACCTGGCGCTGCCTGATGATGCTGCTCGGCCGCGGGCGCCTCGCGCAGCAGCTCGATTGCGTGAGGCAGCACGGGGAGGATGACGCGCAGGTTTTCGATTGCGCCTTTGGGGCTGCCGGGCAGATTGACGATCAGCGTGCGGCGCCGGATGCCGGCCACCGCGCGGCTGAGCATGGCATGCGGCGTCACGCGGCGGCTCTCGCTGCGCATCGCCTCGGCCAGGCCGGGCGCCTCCCGTTCGATGACCGCGCGCGTGGCCTCCGGCGTCACATCGCGCGGTGCGAAGCCGGTGCCGCCGGTCGTCAGGATCAGATCGAGCGCCAGCTCATCGGCGCCCCGACGCAGCCAGGCCGCGATCTCGGCCGGTTCATCGGGCACGATGCCGGTTACGGCGACCTCTGCATCGGCCCAATGCGCGCGCACGGCCTGCGCCAGAGCCGGGCCGCTCAGATCGGGCCGCTCGCCGCGCGCGCTGCGGTCACTGATGGTGAGGATGCCGACGCGTATCATCAACGCTCCCCTGCAACCGCCCAACCGTCGAGGAATCGGACTGCCCCGAAAACCGCGGCCAGACATGCCGGCCACCCGGCAAGGTGCCTGCGAAATCCTGCGACAGCGGCGGGCGGATATGGCCTGGTTTCATAGCGCGCTGTGCGCCGCGTGGCGCATGAGCCCATGAAACGAGAAGCCCGATACCCTCACGAGCATCGAGCTTCCTGTTCTCCAACTTCCAGCTGCCAGCAACTACCGCTTCGTATACTGCGGCGCTTTGCGGGCACGCTTGAGGCCGTACTTCTTGCGCTCTTTCGCGCGCGCATCGCGCGCCAGCAACCCGTTGGCCTTTAGCACAGAACGCAGATTCTCGTCGGCGACGCACAGGGCGCGGGCAATGCCAAGAGAAGTCGCGCCGGCCTGGCCGCTGAGGCCGCCGCCCTCGACGTGCACGCTGATGTTATAGCTGTTCAGCGTGTCGGTGACCTGCAACGGCCGGTTGATGGCGATCACATCGGCGCTGCGCGGGAAGTACTCCTCCAGGGGCCGGTCATTGACCAGGATCGTGCCCGTGCCGGGGTAGAGGCGCACGCGCGCCGACGCCGTCTTGCGACGCCCAACTGCTTCGTAATACTTGACTGTCATCTGCCCTTGATCCTCCCTCATGCGAACGGGAACGGTTTCGGCTGCTGAGCCAGATGCGGATGCTCCGGGCCGGCATATACCTTGAGCTTACGCATCAACTGCCGACGCTGGCGATTCCGGTTCAACATGCCGTTTACAGCCGCCTGGATCACCCGCTCGGGATGATTCGCCAGTTGATCCCGCAGCTTCGTCTCGCGCAAGCCGCTCGGATAACCCGAATAGCGGTAGTACACCTTCTGGTCGAGCTTGCGCCCGGTCACAGCGATCTTCTCGGCATTGATCACGATCACGTAGTCGCCGCAATCCATGCCGGGCGTATAGATCGGCTTGTGCTTGCCTTTGAGCACCATCGCGATTTGCGTGGCCAGCCGGCCGAGGGTCTTGCCCGTGGCATCCACCACGTACCACTCGCGGCTTTGATCGGCCTCACTTGCCGTTGCGCTATAAGTTCTCACGTTGCTTACTCCCCTACTGTTCGTACTCGACCTTCGTCAGGCATAATCCACAGGCCGGAGCAGGCGCCGCCGCCTGACTGCGGTCTCGGCTCTCCAGCACCTCTGCGATGCGTTCGACCGGCCACCGCCCCAGCCCAACCTGAAGCAGTGCGCCGACCAGACTGCGCACCATGCCACGCAAGAAGGCATTCCCGATTATGTCAAAAACAAGGCGTTCGCCGTCCTGGCGCCAGTCGGCCGCATAGATGACCCGCACCGTGCTGTCGCCGTGCGTGGGCTGGCCGAAGCTGGCGAAGTCGTGTTCGCCGACCAGGAGCGCCGCTCCGGCGCGCAGGGCCGCCAGATCCAACGGCTCCGTCACCAGATGGCTATAGCGCCGATCCAACGGCGAGCGCACCGATCGGTTCAGCACCGTGTAGCGATAATATCGCCGGCAAGCGCTGAACCTGGGATGCCAGTCGGCCGCCGCCGGGCCGAGCTCCAGGACCGCCACATCCGCAGGCAGCACGGCATTCAGCGCCCGCTGCAGGTCGGCCAGGGCATGTCGCCAGGGCACGGAGAACCCGATCACCTGGCCCGTGGCATGCACGCCAGCATCCGTGCGGCCGGCCCCGGTGACACGCGTTGCGTGTTGTGTCACCTGGGCCACAGCCGCTTCCAGCACCCCCTGCACCGTACGACCGTCGGTCTGCCACTGGAAGCCCAGAAAATCGGTTCCGTCGTAGGCCACGATCGCACGCACGCTTTGCTCTGACATCGGCTTGAAAGGTACCGGTTGAGAACGTCTCTACTTCTTGGCTGCCTCGGCCGGTTTTTCGGCGCGTTCCACCAGCTCCAGGATCACCATCTGGGCGCCATCTCCCATCCGCGGCCCAACCTTGACGATGCGCGTGTAGCCGCCGGGACGATTGAGGAAACGCGGCGCCACCTCGTCGAACAGACGCTTGGTCACCTCGGGATCGGTAATGACGCGCGCAGCCAGGCGCCGCGCGTGCACGGGATTGCCGCCGGCCATGGTGCTGCGCTTGGCAATCGAGATCAAATGCTCCACATCGCCGCGCACCGACCGGGCCTTGGCATCCGTCGTGCTGATCCGATCGTAGCGCAACAGATCGGTGATGAGATTACGCCACAAGGCGTTGCGCTGGCTGGTGTTGCGCCCCAGCTTACGTCCTGCAACTCGATGCTTCATATCGAGATAACTCCGTTCACAAATCGTCGTCCGCCTCGTCGGCGTCTTCATCCGCGGCCGAGGCACCCGGCTGATAGGCGATCACCGAGAGATAGCCTTTGGCATCCAGCTTTTCGACCAACTCGGTCAACGACTTGCGACCGAAATTGCGGATGCTCAGGATCTCCTCTTCTCCTTTTTCGAGCCGTTCCAATACCTCGCCGACTTTGGTGATACCGGCGCGCTTCAGACAATTGAAGGCGCGCACGCTGAGCTCCAGCTCTTCGATCGGAGCTTCGTAGACGCGGCTCGGGATTTTGCGCGCCTCCAGCTCGCCCTCTTCGACCGGCAGCACGTCGGCGCCGGCGATCAGCGTCAGATGACGGATCAGCAGTCGGGCGGCCTCGCGCAGAGCCGCCTCTGGCGTCATCGTACCGTCCGTCCAGATCTCCAAAGCAAGGCGATCGTAGTTCGTCTGCTGACCGATGCGTGCTCGCGTGACGGTGTAGTTCACTTTGCGCACCGGCGAATAGATCGCGTCCACGGGGATCTCGCCGAGAGAGAGCTTGCCCCGCTCTTCGGCCGGCGAATAGCCCCGCCCGCGGTTGACGGTCAGTTCGATGTCGAGGTCCACCTGCGGCGAATCGGCCGTCAACAGCAACAACTCCGGGTTGACGATCTCCACCTCGGGCGGGCAGACCAAATCGCCCGCCGTGACCGGGCCTTCATTGCGCACTTCGACGTGCAAACGCACCGGTTCGTCCACGCTGGATTTGAGCCGCAGCTGTTTGAGATTCAACAACAGCGCCGTCGTATCTTCGGTGACGTGCGGGATGGCCGAAAACTCATGATGGACCCCGCTGATGCGGACCGAAGTCACCGCTGCGCCAGGCAACGATGAGAGCAACACACGGCGCAGGGCATTGCCTAGAGTGACACCATAGCCACTTTCCAACGGGCCGATCACAAACCGCCCGTAGTTGCGCGCACTGGCGTCGCGCTCGATTTTGGGCAGCACAAAGTTCAACAAGACGCCCCCCTTTCGGAATGATGAATGCAGCATGAGACTGGCCGGGTCCGGCCGCGCCCACGCACCGGCATTCTGCATTCGCTGTTAGCGGCTATAGTACTCAACGATCAACTGTTCGCTCAGCGGGAGGTCCACCGACTGACGATCGGGCAGGCTCAAGACCCGGCCGGCCAGACGGGCACTGTCGAACTCCAGCCAATCCGGCACACTGCGCGCGCCCAGGTTTTCCAGCGCGGTCTTAAAATAGCCGTTCGAGCGGCTCGCGCTGCGCACCTCAACCACATCGCCCACTTCCACCAGATAGGAGGGGATGTTGTGGTTGTGGCCGTTGAGCAGGAAGTGGCCATGGCGCACCAGCTGACGCGCCTGCGCGCGCGAATCGGCCAGCCCCAGGCGGTACACCACGTTGTCGAGGCGGCGTTCCAAAATTTGCAGCAGCGTGACGCCGGTCATTCCCTTCACCCGCAGCGCGGTGCGGAAATAGCGGCGGAACTGGCGCTCCTGAACGCCGTAGATGCGCCGCGCCTTCTGCTTCTCGCGCAGTTGCAACGCGAAATCCGATTCCTTCCGCTTGAAGGCGCCCTTCTTGCCATGCATGCCCGGCGCGTAGTTGCGCTTCTCAAACGAACACTTCGGCGAGAGACAACGCTCGCCCTTCAAGAACAACTTCATTCCCTCGCGGCGACAAAGCCGACAAACGGGATCAGTCCGTCGTGCCAATTGAATCCTCCTGTTACTGTCTCATGATCCGAGGGGTTTACGGCTTGGCGACCTTCTTCCCCCTCGCAGCCGGTTTCCGGCCGCCGGTCATTACACCCGACGTCGTTTCGGCGGTCGGCAGCCGTTGTGCGGAATGGGCGTCACATCGGTGATCGAGCGCACCCGCATGCCGGTCGTTTGCAGGGCGCGGATGGCCGACTCGCGACCGGGGCCAGGCCCCTTCAAGAAGACGTCCGCCTCGCGCATTCCCAGGTCCATCGCCAGACGCGCAGCCTGTTGGGCCGCCATCTGTGCCGCGTAGGGCGTGCTCTTGCGCGAGCCCTTGAACCCGACCGAGCCTGTGCTCGTCCAGGCCAGAGTATTGCCCTGCAGGTCCGTCACCGTCACGATCGTATTATTGAACGTAGACTGAATATGGATCTGTCCCTGCGGCACCATCCGCTTCTCGCGGCGCGGGACTGCTCGGCGGCCGCGCCTGGCAGCCGCCCCCCCAGATGCTGTTGGTTTAGGCATTCCTCAACTCCCCTTACTTGCGGGCGCGCTTCTTCCCCGGCACCGTCTTGCGGGCGCCGCGCTTCGTGCGGGCATTGGTGCGGGTGCGCTGGCCATGAACCGGCAGATTGCGGCGATGGCGCAGTCCGCGGTAGCTGCCGATCTCCTGCAGCCGCTTGATGTTCATGTTCACCTCGCGGCGCAGGTCGCCCTCTACCTTGTAGTTGCGCTCAATTACCTCGCGCAGACGCGCCACTTGCGCTTCATCCAGATCGCGAATGCGCGTGTCGGGATTGATGCCCGTCATGCTCAGGATCTCCCGGCTAGACGTGAGGCCGATCCCGTAAATGTACGTCAGGCCGATCTCGACCCGCTTGTCACGCGGCAGGTCTACACCAGCAATACGAGCCATGCGCTCCTCCCATAATCAACACTGAACGTCGCATGATGAAGGCGGACATGCATCGCGGCCGCTTCGGCGTACGATCCTCTGCCCGCATCACGCGGCGCGCATCATTACCCCTGTCGTTGTTTGTGCTTCGGGTTGTCACAGATCACGTGTACCACCCCGTGACGCCGGATGATCCGGCACTTCGCGCAAATGCGCTTCACCGACGGTCGAACTTTCATGCTGAATTCCTCCTGGCCGACCCAGGGCTGCCCTGCCGTCATGGGGGCTGCGCCCTGTTCGGCTCACAAAACAGTCAAGATCTCCGGGCCGTCTTCGGTGATGGCAATCGAATGCTCGAAATGAGCGCAACGCTTGCCATCCAATGTCACAACGGTCCAACCATCTGCCAAAATCCGGGTGCGCCAGTTGCCCACATTGACCATCGGCTCGATGGCCAGCGTCATGCCCGGCTGCAACATCGGGCTTGTGCGCCGGGCGCCGGGCGCCACGTAGTTGAGCACCTGCGGCTCCTCATGCATATTGCGGCCCACGCCGTGGCCGGTATACTCCCGCACCACAGCAAAACCGCGCTGCGCCACATACGCCTCGATGGCGGCCGAGATGTCCACCACCCGATTGCCCGGCCGCGCCTGGGCGATGCCCGCCCACAGGGAGCCTTCGGTCGCTTCGAGCAGGCGTCGGCTGACATCATCTATCGCGCCGACCGGGTAGGTCCAGGCCGCGTCGCCTACCCAGCCGTGATAGGTGGCCCCGACATCTATGCTGATGATGTCGCCCGGCTCCAGCCACCGCTGATCGCTCGGAATGCCATGCACCAGCACCTCATTGATCGAGGTGCAGATGCTGGCCGGAAAATCGTTCTTGCCGGTGTGCGGATACCCCAAAAACGTGGGGATCGCACCGTGGCGACGGATGATCTCATCGGCCCGGGCGTTCAGCGCCGCTGTCGTCACGCCGGGCCGGATCATCTCGCGCAGGGCCTCGTGCACTCGGGCAACGATCCGTCCCGCCTCTCGCATTTCGGCGAGATCGGCTTTCGACTTGAGCAAGATCATCCGCAGCGCACCGTCACGCCAGCGCCGCCACGGCCGCACGCAGGTCGGCCTGCACCACTTCGATCGGCCGATCGCCGTCCACCGGCTTGAGGACGCCGTGCGCGAAATAGTAGCCCACCAGGGGCGCGGTCTGCTTGTAGTAGACAAACAGCCGATTGCGGACGGTCTCCGGGTCGTCGTCGGCCCGGCGATAGAGCTCGCCGCCGCATTTGTCGCAGCGCGTCGGGTCGCCGGCCGGCGGATTGAACTCCAGATGATACATCGCCTGGCAATTGCGACACACGCGACGGCCGGCCAGCCGATTGATCACCGCCTCGTCGCTGACTTCCAGCACAGGCGCCAGCCGCACCCGCAGGTCGCGCTCGCGCAGCGCGGCATCGAGCGCGGCCGCCTGCGCCAGGGTGCGCGGAAAGCCGTCCAACACTGCGCCGGCCGCGCAATCGGGCTGGGCCAGCCGATCCATCACCATATTAATCGTCACATCGTCGGGCACCAGCGCGCCCTTGTCCATGTACTGCCTGGCCAACAGGCCCAACGGCGTCTGATTCTTCAGATTCTCCCGAAAGATGTCACCGGAAGAAACCTGCGGAATACCCAGCGCCTCGCAGAGCAGCCGGGCCTGCGTCCCCTTGCCGGCGCCCGGCGCGCCCATCATGACGATGAACAGCGGTTCCTTGAACGACGTCGTCAATCCCGGTCCTCCCGCTATGACATCTTGCGGATGAAGCCCTCATAGTGGCGCATCAATAGCTGCGCTTCGAGTTGCTTCATCGTGTCGAGCACCACGCCCACCACGATCAGCAGGCCCGTGCTGGAGATCAGCAGGGTGCTGGTCGAGGCGCGCGAAGCCGCTGCGCTGCCGAAGCCTAGGTGAACCAGCCACGGCAAGATGGCAACGAAACCCAGGAAAAGCGCGCCCACCAGCGTGATCCGGGTCATCACCCGGTTCAAATACTTCTCGGTGTTCGGCCCAGGCCGAATGCCGGGGATGAAACCGCCCTGTTTCTGCAATGTATCCGGCAGGTTCTGTTGGCGGAACACCACGTCGGTGTAGAAGTATGTGAACGCGATGACCAGCAAGAAATACAGAACCCAATACCAGTTGTACTGCGGGCTGAACACACGGTTGATGAAACCCGCCACCGCTGCCACCCAGGACACTTCCGAGTTCACGAAATAGCTGGCAATCGTGCTCGGAAAGATCAGAAAACTGGAAGCAAAGATCAACGGAATCATGCCGGCCGAGTTAACGCGCATAGGCACATGCGTGCTCTGGCCGCCGACCACCACCAGGCGGTTGCCGCGCACCGCGCGCACGCGCTTGCCGTATTGCACCGGGATGCGCCGTTGGCCCTCCTGCACGACGACGATCAGCGCCACAGTGAAGATCGTCACCAGGGCGAACACCACCAGCTCGGCAAAGCCGCCCTGAATCGCCGTCCGCTGGACGTTCTGCGGCATGGCCGCGATGATCCCACCGAAGATGATGATCGAGACACCGTTGCCGATCCCCTCTTCAGTGATGATCTGGCCGAGCCACATCGCCAGCATCGTCCCGGCGGTCAACGTCACGATGATCGAGATCGTCGTCAGCGGCGCCGTGGCAAAGCCGAACTCGGCCAGGATGCCCGCCCCACCGACCGAAAGCGGCTGGGCCAGCAGCGATGACTGGCCAAAGGCCTGCAGCGCGGCCAACGGGATCGTCAGGTACACAGTGTACTGGTTAAGTTTCCGACGACCGGCATCCCCCTCCTTCATCAGCGCCTCCAGCTGCGGGATGATCGGCTGCAACAATTGCAGAATGATGGAGGCAGTGATGTAGGGGTACACGCCCATGGCCATCACCGAGAAGTTCTGCAGCGCGCCGCCCGAAAGCAGATTCAGCATGCCCAGCAGCGCGTTGGACTCGAAGACCTGCCTGAGCGCGATCCGGTCTACGCCGGGCACCGGCACATGCGAGATGAACCGGTAGATCACCAGGATGCCGAGCGTGATCAGCAGCTTGCGCCGCAGATCCGGCAACCTGAACGCATTGCGAACGGCATCGAGCATGTTCAAGCTCTCCTGCGGGGCGAGGGAATCAAAACACCCCGCCCCGATTGTGCCCTAAAAGGCCAGCTCTTCGACGGTTCCACCGGCCGCCAGGATCTTGGCGCGAGCGGTGGCCGAGAATTTGTGCGCCTTTACCGTAAGCGCGCGGTCGAGGGCGCCATCACCGAGCACCTTGACCGGTTTGGCAAACGAGCGGATCAGGCCGACCGCCAGCATCAGTTCGGGGGTCACCTCGGTGCCCGGCTCGAAGCCGTTCAACGCGCCGACGTTCACCGGTTCGTATTCGATCCGCCAGATGTTGGTGAAGCCGCCCAGGCCCGGCAGCCGACGCACCAGCGGCAATTGCCCGCCCTCGAAATAAGGACGCTTGGTGCCGCCAGAGCGGGCCCGTTGACCCTTTTGGCCGCGGCCGGCCGTCTTGCCGCGGCCGGCAGAGATGCCGCGACCGGCCCGCGTCGGTTTCTTGTGAGCGCCCTCAGCGGGCCAGAGTTCGTTCAACTTCATGATTCCTCCACAGATAGGCGAAGGGCCGCCGACGAAACCTGCTTCGTTCGCCGGTCATTCGCTCACTTCTGTCACCGTGACCAGGTGGCGCACTTTGTGGATCATGCCCCGAATGGCCGGGGTATCCGGGTGCTCCACGGTCTGGCCGAGCCGGGTGAAGCCCAGCCGGCGAATGGTGTCTTTCTGATCCGCCTTCACGCCGATAAAGCTGGTGCGATAGGTCACGCGCAGCTTTTTCACTTCATTCGCCATTGGGCCCTCCTTGCCCGCCGCGCAACCAGAAGGGAGTCACTGCTTCGAGCGACTTGCCGCGGCGTCGGGCTTCCTCCTCCGGGCTCTTGAGCGATTCGAGCGCTTTGAAGGTGGCGGCGACGACGTTGAGCATGTTGGCACTCCCCTGCGATTTGGTCAGGATGTCGCGAATGCCGGCCGCTTCGAGCACGGCGCGCACGCCGCCGCCGGCGATGACGCCGGTGCCGGGCGACGCCGGCCGCAGCAGCACACGGGCCGCGCTGGCATTGCCGATGACCGGGTGCGGGATGGTCGTGCCGACCAGCGGGATCGGCCGCATGGCTCGGCGCGCCCGATCAGAGGCCTTGCGCACTGCATCCGGCACCTCGCGGGCCTTGCCCACGCCGAAGCCCACCTGGCCGTGATTATCGCCGACGACGACGACGGCGCGGAAGGCGAACCGGCGGCCGCCCTTCAGCACTTTGGCTGTGCGAGCGATGTGCACAACCCGCTCATCGAGTTGTTCCTGTTCTTCTTCACGCTCGCGCGGCTTGCGCTGCTTTTCCTTGCTCTGCTCGCGCTCTTTCTTCTCTTTGCCTGGCATCTGTCCTCCTAGAACTCCAGTCCCGCCTCGCGTGCGCCGTCGGCCAACGCTTTGACGCGGCCGTGGTAGGGGTAACCGCCTCGATCAAAGACGACCATCTTGAGTCCCTTTGCCAGGGCGCGCTCGGCCACCAGCTTCCCCACGCGCGCCGCCTCTTGGGACTTCGTCAGACCATCCAGTTTCCCGCGCAGTTCGGGATCCAAGGTCGACGCCGAGACCAATGTATGGCCCAGATCGTCGTCAATCACCTGCGCATAAATGTGCTGCAGGCTACGAAACACGTTCAAACGAGGGCGCTGCGATGTCCCGTGAATGCGCTTGCGGATGCGCTCATGTCGGCGATCGCGAGCTTCTCGGCTTGTATCTTTGGCCATTGACTGTGATCCTCCTAACCGGTTGGGGGGCTTGCCCCCGGGCAAGATCAGGCAGCCCACAAGCCACCCGTCACCCCAACTCGGAGATATCCCCGCGCTGGCTCACCGGCGGGGAAACCAATTACTTCTTCGCGCCCTTACCGCCCTTGCCGCCGACCTTGCCGCTCTTGCCGGCCTTCTGGCGGACGACCTCGCCCTGATAGCGCACACCTTTGCCCTTGTAGGGTTCCGGCGGCCGCAGTTCCCGGATCTGCGCGGCCATGGCCCCGACCTGCTGCTTGTCAATGCCGCTGATCGTGATCTGGCGGCCGGTCTTGTCCACCTCGAAGGTGATGCCGGCGGGCGGGATGATCTCCACGGGGTGAGAGTAGCCCACCAGCACGACCAGGTTTTTGCCCAACATGGCCGCGCGATAGCCGACCCCCTCGATGTCGAGCGTGCGCTTGAAGCCGCTGCTGACGCCGATCACCATGTTGTTCAGCAAGGCGCGCGTCAGCCCGTGCAGCGCGCGGTGACGATCGGCATCGCTCGGCCGCGACACGCGCAATTCACTGCCGACCTGCTCGACGCGAATGTCGGCGGGAAACTGCTGCACCAGTTGCCCCTTCGGCCCTTTGACGGTAATCGCATTGCCCGGGTCAATCGCCACACTGACGCCCTTGGGCAGCGGAACAGGCATTTTTCCTATACGAGACACTCTCAACCTCCTGCCAGATACTGGATGCTGTCCGATCACCGGCTTCCAGCTTCCAGCCACCGGCTCACCAGATATAGCAGAGCACCTCGCCGCCGAGGCCGAGCCGGCGCGCCTTCTGGCCGGTCATGATGCCCTGCGGCGTGCTCAGCACGGCGACGCCCAGCCCACTCAGCACCCAGGGGATCTCGCTGCGCTTCACATAGACCCGGCGTCCGGGCTTGCTGACGCGCAACAGGCCCGTGATGACGGACTTGCGATCCCGATCGTATTTCAAGACGATACGCAGTTGCGGCTGCGGCACATCCTTGGTCACCTCGAAATCCTTGATGAAGCCCTCTTCTTTCAGGATGCGCGCCAGGGCAATCTTCACCTTGGAGCCAGGGATCACCACCTGCTTCTGACGCACCATGAAAGCGTTGCGGATGCGCGTCAGCATGTCGGCAATTGGATCGTTGATCATTCTTCTATCGCTCCTCAACAGACCGCCAGTCAGCCTCCCGATCGGCACGCTCTTGGCGGCCCTGGCGAGACTGGTCCTCTACCAGCTCGCTTTCACCACGCCGGGCAAATTGCCGCGCAGAGCCTGGTCGCGGAAGCAGATGCGGCACAGATCGAAGCGACGCATGTATCCGCGCGGCCGGCCGCAGATCCTGCACCGGTTGCGCACGCGCACCGCGTATTTCCGCCGCTGCTCACGAATTGGCATACATGTCTTGGCCACTGATTTCCTCCAATCGTTCGCCTGACTTGCGCCCTACTTGCGGAACGGCATGCCCAGCAAGGCCAACAAGCGGCGGCCCTCTTCGTCGGTTTTGGCCGTCGTGACTACGGTCACTGCCATCCCGCGCACCTTGTCAATTTTGTCGTAGTTGATTTCCGGCCAGATCAGCTGTTCGCGCAGGCCCAGGCTGTAGTTGCCGCGACCGTCGAACGAATCGGGCGACACGCCGCGGAAATCGCGCAGCCGCGGCAAAGCGATGTTCATCAGCCGATCCAGGAAGCTCCACATGCGTTCGCTGCGCAGCGTCACCGTCACGCCGATGGTGTTGCCCTCGCGCAACTTAAACGCCGCAATGGAACGCTTCGCCTTCGTGAAAACCGGCTTCTGGCCGGTGATCGTGGCCAGGTCGTTGGCGGCGGCATCCAATGCCTTTGCGTTCTGCAGCGCCTCGCCCATCCCGATGTTCAGGACGACTTTCTCGATGCGCGGCACTTGCATGATGTTCTTGTAGCCGAACTCCTTCTGCAGGGCCGGCACAACTTCTTTACGATACCGTTCCAGCAATCTCGGTACTGCCATGGCTATTTGCTCCCGTCCGTGTACAGGGTCGCCACTGCGCCCTGAGCGGAGGAGTAACATGAAACGTGATCCGTGAACCGCAACGCATCGCGTGCGCCGCCTCGCCGGCAGCGTCGCCCCGCGCCCGACGTTTCACGTGCGACGTCTCACGCCTCACTCGTCAATAGATTCGCCGCACTGCTTGCACATGCGGGTGCGGCTGCCGTCGGCGTGCACCTTGTGCGCCACGCGCGTGGGCTTGCCACAACGCGGGCACACCAGCATCACATTGGACACATGAATCGGCGCTTCTCGCTCGATGATGCCAAACTGCGTGCGCACATCGCCGGTGCGGCGCTGATGCTTTTTCACCATGTTGACGCCGGCCACGAGCACGCGATCGCCCTGGGGGTTGCGCTCGCCGGCCCGGCGGCCCTTGCCCCATTTGGCACGGATCACGCGATGCACCTCGCCCTGAGCGCCCCGATCGTCGCCCGCAATGACCATCACCTTATCGCCCTTGCGGATATCCATATCACCACCTCATCACAGCACTTCAGGGGCCAGCGAGACGATGCGCATGAAACCGCGATCGCGCAGTTCGCGCGCCACCGGCCCGAAGATGCGCGTGCCGCGCGGCGCCCGTCCCTGATCAATGATCACGGCGGCATTATCGTCGAACCGGATGTGCGAACCATCCGGCCGGGCCTGGGGATAGGTCGTGCGCACCACGACCGCGCGCACGATCTCGCCCTCTTTCACTGCGCCGTTGGGCGCGGCTTGCTTCACCGTGGCGATGATCACATCGCCCAAGTGCGCGTAGCGCCGAGTCGAGCCGCCCATCACACGGATGCAGAGGATCTCCTTGGCCCCTGTGTTGTCGGCGACCTTGAGTCTGCTTTCCTGCTGAATCATCGCTTCACCTCTACCCGGCCTACAACTCGGCCTGCAACGGCGTCGTATCTACCTGCGTGCCGCGCTGGAGGATCGCCTCAACCCGCCAGTGCTTCTCTTTGCTGTAGGGCCGCGACTCGACGATGCGCACCTGATCTCCGGGCTGGCAGGCGTTGGTCTCATCGTGCGCTTTATAGCGCTTGCTCACCCGAATCACTTTGCCGTAGAGCGGGTGCCGGCGCGTGCGGCGCACGACCACAACCACGGTCTTGTCCATCTTGTTGCTGACCACCTGGCCGATCAGCCGTTTGCGTTGCGCTTCCATCGTCACTCCTCCTGCGCCGCGGCCAGTTCGCGCTCGCGCAAGAGCGTGCGCAAGCGGGCAACTTCGCGCCGGACCTGGCCCAGCCGGGCCGTATTCTTCAACTGGCCGGTCGCATACTGGAAGCGCAGGTTGAACAGTTCCTGGTACGCTTCATCCAGATGCCGGCCGATTTCCACGTTCGTCAGGTTGCGGATATCACGCGGGCGCATCAGCTTCCCTCCCCGGCGCCGACCTCTCGGCGCACGAATTGCGTCGCGATCGGCAGTTTGTGCGAGGCCAGGCGCATGGCCGCTTTGGCCTCTGCTTCGGACACGCCGGCGACCTCAAACAGCATCAAGCCCGGCCGCACCACCGCAGCCCAGTATTCCACCGCGCCTTTGCCGCCGCCCATACGGGTCTCTGCCGGACGTTTGGTCACGGCATGATCGGGGAAGACGCGAATCCATAGCTTGCCGCCGCGACGCAGATAACGCACGATGGCGCGCCGCGCTGCCTCGATCTGGCGGCTGCTCAGCCAGGCCGACGCCAGGGCCTGCAGCCCATAATCGCCGAACGAGACCTGGTTGCCGCGGCTGGCCACACCTCGCCTGCGTCCACGATGGACTTTGCGATATTTCACGCGCTTTGGCATCAACATGCTTGATAACTCCTTGAGTCCCATAGTCCGGCAGTCTGCCGATCTGGAAGGCCGACCGTCGCCTACTCTGACAGCATCACGACGAATCGCTTCTCCGCTGACCCGACCACCCGACTATTCGACGATCTGACTACTCGGCGCCCGGCAGAACTTCGCCCTTGTAGATCCACACCTTGATGCCGATGCGGCCGTAGGTGGTCAGCGCTTCGCTTTTGGCGTAATCAATCTCGGCGCGCAGCGTGTGCCGAGGCACCTGGCCCTCGCGCACGGTTTCGACGCGGGCCATTTCCGCGCCCGCCAGCCGGCCGCCGCAGCGGATCATGCAGCCTTTGGCGCCACTTTTCAGGGCGCGCAGGACGGCCTGTTTCATGGCCCGCTTGTGCGAAATGCGCCGCTCCAGCTGTTCGGCGATGCTCTCGGCCACCAGATAGGCATCCATCTCCGGATGCTCGATCTCGGCGATGTCGAGCTTCACCTTCTTGTTCGTCATCTGCTGCAGATCGTTGCGCAGCGCGTTCACCGTGGCGCCCCTGCGACCGATGATAACGCCCGGTTTCGCCGAATGCACCGTCACCCGCACCTGGTTGGGCGGAAAACGCTCGATTTCGACTTTGGAAATGGCTGCTTCCGGCAACGACTTCAGGACCAGGTTCCGGATGTTGCGATCCTCGTTGACGAGGTCCTTGTACTCGCTGCCCTCAGCAAACCAACGCGAGCGATGCTGCTCGATTGTTCCCAGACGAAAACCAATGGGATGAACTTTTCGGCCCAAAGCAGCCTCCTGACTAACGTTCCTCTAGCTCAACCGTGATGTGCGAAGAGCGACGGATGATCGGCTTGAACCGGCCGCGCGCGCCGAAGCGTCGCCACTTGCGCAACGGCGCAACATCGGCCGTGATCGCGGCGATGTACATGTCGCTGCGATTCAAGCCTTCGTTCTCATCGGCATTTGCCAGCGCCGATGCGATTGTCTTGGCCACCGGCTGGGCGGCCGCCTGCGGCATATGGCGCAGCAGCGCCAACGCCTGCTCGGCCTGCATGCCGCGCACCTGGTCAATCACCTGGCGCACTTTCTGAGGCGAGATGCCCACATACTTTGTCACTGCTCGTGTTGCCATGCTCTCACCTCTCGTTTAGCGCGTCGAGCTTTTCTTCTCGCTGCGCACATGCCCGCGGAAGAAGCGGGTCGGCGCAAACTCGCCCAACTTATGGCCAACCATGTTCTCGGCAATGTAGATGGGAACATGGCGCCGGCCATCGTGCACGGCGATGGTATGGCCGACCATCTGCGGAAAGACGGTCGAAGCGCGCGACCAGGTCTTGATCACCTGCTTTTTGCCGGTGCGATTCATCGCCTCGATCTTCTTCAACAATTTCGGCTGAACGTACGGCCCCTTCTTTAGAGATCGCGACATACGTCATTCCCCCATCACTGCTTGCGGCGGCGCACGATGAACTTGTCGGTGCGCTTGTTTGTGCGAGTCTTGTAGCCCAAAGCCGGCCTGCCCCACGGCGTCTTCGGCCCGGGCATGCCAACCGGGGTCCGGCCTTCGCCGCCGCCATGCGGATGCGAGTTCGGATCCATGGCCACCCCGCGCACTGCCGGTCGCCACCCCAGCCAGCGCTTGCGGCCCGCCTTGCCAAGCTTGATGTTGGCGTGTTCGGGATTGCCGACCTGCCCGATCGTCGCCATGCAGACCAACGGCACCCGGCGCAGCTCGCCGCTCGGCAAGCGCAGCAGCGCGTACTCGCCTTCCTTCGCCATCAGCTGGGCGCCCACGCCGGCCGACCGGGCCAGCTGGCCGCCGCGGCCAGGCTGCAATTCGACGTTGTGCACCACGGTGCCCAACGGGATGTTCTTCAGCGGCAGGGCATTGCCCGTGCGCACCTCGGCTTCAGGGCCAGAGAGAACCTGCTGGCCCACTTGCAGGCCGAGCGGGGCCACGATGTAGCGCTTCTCGCCATCCGCGTAGACGATCAGCGCGATGCGCGCCGAGCGATTCGGATCGTATTCGATGGATGCGACACGGCCGGGCACGCCCAGCTTATCGCGACGAAAGTCCACCACGCGGTACTGGCGCTTGTGTCCGCCGCCCCGATGGCGCACAGTGACGCGGCCCTGGTTGTTGCGGCCGGAGCTCTTGCGGGTCGGCCGCAGCAGCGAACGCTCTGGCCTGGGGCGCGTAATTTCCTCAAATGTATAGCCGGACATCCCGCGTCGGCCGGGGCTCGTCGGCTTGAAAATCTTGATCGCCATGCGACAAACTCCTCAGTCGTGTCAGACGCCCTCGAAGAGCTGGATCGAGTTGCCCGGCGCCAATGTCACCACCGCTTTCTTATACGCCGGCCTCTTGGTGACCGTCGTGCGGCCATAGCGCCCGCGCTTGGCCGGAATGTGCACCATACGCACGTTGATGACCTTCACGTTGAAGGCGGTCTCGACCGCGTCCTTCACCTGGATCTTGTTGGCCCGCTGATCCACCTCGAAGGTGTATTGGCGCTCCGTTTCGGCCTGGATGTTGCTCTTCTCGGTCACGATAGGCCGTTTCAGTACATCATAGACGTGCATCTCTTCCTCCCGCTCTAGCCGAGGATGGCCTCGATCACGCCGAGCGCGTTCTGCGGGATGATCAGGTAATCATAACGCAGCAGATCGCGCACGTTGACGTACTCGGCCCGCAACAGCTTGATGTCCGGCAGATTGTTGCTGGCGCGCTCGATCACCTCGTCGGCCTCGGCCATGAGAATCAAGGCGCTGGCGTCGCCGGCCAGACGATTGACGACCGCGGCCATTTCGCGCGTCTTGGGCTGGGGCAGGGCCAGGCGGTCGAGCACGACCAGTCTGTCCTCTGCAGCCTTCACCGACAGCGCGGAGCAAACTGCGGCGCGGCGCATTTTGCGCGGCATCTTCTGTTCGTAGGAGCGTGGGGCAGGGCCAAAGATGATGCCGCCGCCGCGCCATTGCGCAGCGCGGATGGAGCCCTGCCGCGCCCGGCCGGTGCCCTTCTGTTTCCACGGCTTGCGGCCGCCGCCGGAGACTTCGCTGCGGCCCTTCGTCTTGGCCGTGCCCAACCGGGCATTGGCCAACTGCCGCACGAGCGCCTGGTGCATCAACGGGATATTGATCGGCGCAGCAAAGATGGTATCGGCCAGCTCGATTTCGCCGACTTTTTCGCCGGCCACATTCATCAATGAGACTTGCATGGTCACTACCCCTGCTTTCGCGCTTCCGTGATGAGCAACAGGCCGCCGCGCGGGCCCGGCACTGCACCGCGCACCGCCAACAAGTTCCGCTCCGGGTCAACCAGGACGACGCGCAGGTTGGCGATCGTCACCGGCACGTTGCCCATGTGGCCGGCCATACGCTTTCCTTTGTACAGACGCCCCGGCGTGGTGCCCGAGCTGCTGGCACCCGGCGCGCGCAGCCGGTCAGACTGGCCATGCGTGCGCGGGCCGCCACGAAATCCGTAGCGCTTGACCCCGCCCTGAAAGCCACGCCCCTTGGAGATGCCCTGAACGTCCACCCGCTCATGGGTGTTGAAGATGTCGGCCATGATCTTCTGGCCTAAATGGTAGTCCTCGACGTTGCGCAGACGCACTTCGCGCAGCACGCGCAACAGGGGCACCTCGCGCGGCATGCCGCGGCGCTTGAGATGGCCGATCTGTCCTTTGGTCAGCCGACGCTGTCTGGTCTGCTCAAAGCCCAGCTGGATGGCGGCGTAGCCATCGCTCTCGACGGTTTTGATCTGGGTGACGTAACAAGGCCCGGCCTCGATCACGGTCACCGGCACAACCTCGCCTTTTTCGGTGAGCAGCTGGGTCATGCCCACCTTGCGGCCCAAAATTCCTTTCATCGTTCCTCCCTGGGACTGTCGTGATCTCGCCTGCGCGAGACCGCATCATCCCGAATGAGTCGAGTAGACAAGGAAACAAGTAGACAAGGGAACAAGTAGACAGGTAAGTTAGGCAGGTGAGAGTGTCTCTTGACTACTTGCCGTTCGACTATTCGACTACAATTTGATTTCGATATCCACGCCCGCCGGCAGGTCCAGCTTGGTCAGGTTTTCGATCGTCTTGGAGCCGGGCTCGAGCACATCGATCAGCCGTTTGTGCGTGCGAATCTCGAACTGCTCTCGACTGTCCTTGTCAATGAAGGTCGAGCGATTCACGGTGAAGCGCTCGATCTTGGTCGGCAAAGGCACCGGGCCGACGACAGCCGCGCCGGTGCGCTCTGCCGCGTCCACGATCTTGCGCACCGAGTCATCCAGGACCCGATGATCGAAAGCCTTAAGCCGGATGCGAATCCTGTTTTTTGCCATGTGGAAAGCTCCGTGTGACCCCTGCCCCCTGGCGCCTGACGCATGACAGGCCCACAATGCTACACGTCAGGCGCCAGGGTTGTTATTCGAGAATCCTGGTGATGACGCCGGCGCCCACCGTGCGGCCACCCTCGCGGATGGCGAAGCGCGACCCCACTTCCAGCGCCACCGGCACGATCAGCT
>Ga0116210_1000560_pt1 | contig 36086 bp, 26 predicted proteins | sample TshhotsprinmetaG_FD_94483 | JGI IMG/M metagenome (GOLD analysis project Ga0116210, IMG submission 94483) | Hot spring microbial communities from South Africa to study Microbial Dark Matter (Phase II) - Tshipise hot spring metaG | ecosystem: Environmental > Aquatic > Thermal springs > Hot... | reverse complement strand
GGTCGTCTGGACAGGCGTCCGACCGGTGCTGCCATTGAACTCCCCCTTCCTGGGTTCCTGGTTGGCGTGAGAGACCGCCAGTATACCTAAGAAGGGGCTTTTTGTCGCATCACAACGGGCTAAATGGCGCTTCTTGCGAATGGCTTACCCGTGATACTTGGAATATTGGACACGCTCTCAGGAAAAAGGATAACGGGGCAACCAGCTTTCCTCGCAACTCTTCCAGCGCGGCGGTTAGCACAGAGCTAGCCACAGTCTGTCCAAAGATCTCCTGGTGGCATATCGTCGTTGCGGCATAGCCACAAAAGCATTCGGACACCTACCAACGGCAGCACGAGCATCATTACACTTATCGGGAGGTGGTATCGTGGATCGTCGTATGAAAGCATGGTTCGCGCTGGCTATTGTCGTGGTGGTTCTGGGTTCAGGTTTCGTGATCTCGACGCTGCACAGCTATACCGCTCAGGCTCAGAATGGTGATGGCGCCGAGTTTGTTATCCAGTCGACGCCGCTTCCGCCTACATCGACGCCGCTTCCGCCTACATCTACACCGCTTCCGCCTACCGCGACTCCTTCGCCTACCGTGACCGCGACTCCTTCGCCTACCGTGACGCCGACTCCTCCACGGCTGCATATGCCATTCATCAGGAGGAATAACTGAGAGGGTTACGAGCAACCACCTGTTGCCTGCTGCAACTTATACCGTACAGAGAGCCTGAGAAGCTGATACGTTTCCGAGCCTCTCTCCAGGGCTAATACAACGCAGGTGCGTTCAGCCCTCGTTCAGCCCCTCTCCCACACGCGGGAGAGGGGCTTTCGTTACTCCCTTGATTCTTGTGCGGCCTCTCACCCAAGGGGGGATGGAGATTCGGACTGGCGCTGCGCCGCAGCGTGATACGGACTATGCCGCTCGTCACTCGTCGCTTATCACTCGACCGCGGACTCTCCAATCCCTCAAGAGGAAAGAAGGCTGCGGGAGTGAGGTCTGCGTATGTTCAGAGGCTCTGCGTCAGCCTTGCCTTTCCTCGAGAGCACTGTGAAGAGATTGGGGAAACCGGGTTTCCCCAACCCCCTCCCTGAGGAGAGGAGTCCGGTTCCCTCCCCCAGCGGGGGAGGGCCAGGGAGGGGGCGGCCCTCCCAGAGGTACCCCATGTGCATCGCGGCAGTGTGCGCCTCGCGCACGGGGCCTGAGGTGAACAGGCGGGGAAACCGGGTTTCCCCATCCCCCTGCCTGTAAGGGCGGCAAGACCTCCCAAACATACCCCTGTTTTCATAGCGGCGTTGTGCGCCCCGCGAATGGCGTCTGATGCGTATCAAATTACTATACTTCTTCGTAACGTAACGCAGACGACAAATCTTGCGTTTTGAAGATCAGGATACGACACCAGGAGTATAGCATAACGGCTGTACCAGAATGACACATCTGGCACGGTTCACCAGATGGCTGTACGAGGGAAGGAAACACCCTGGCGCCTGCGGGAGCGACCGCTCACCGCAAGGCCCGCAGGAGGGCGCGTCCCACAAAGAGCGGGGGCGCGACCCCGCCAAAGGCCCCGGCCACGGCGTAGAGGGTTGCCAGCGAGGTGCGCGACTCGTAGCTGAGGAGGTACACCGGCTCCCAGGCCTGGGGATGCAGGCGGGCGCGAAAGGCCTCCAGCCCGGCGAAGTTGTAGAAGCGCCCGCCCCAGGCGCGCAGCAAGCCCAGCAGGAGGCGCACGGCTGGGGGCGGTTCGGGCGTGTGCGCGCCGCTCACCTGCGCCAGGGGGGTAAGGCCCAGAGTCAGCCACCGGGCGCCCTCGGCAGCCAGAGCACGCATCGCCGCATCTATCAACAGTTCGCTCACCCCATTGGGGGCATGCTGACCACGGACGATCTGCTCAACCAGCCATCCTTGCCGCGCGGGAACGGGAGTGGCCACCAGATAGGCCACAACCACGCCCTCGCGACGGGCAACGAACGCGCGCCGTCCGGCAGGCGCCGCCAGCACATCGGGGGTAACCAGGAAGCTCATCGGTGGCAGGCCACGGGTAGCCAGCCACTCTGTCAGACACTGGCGCACCTCCGGGTGCTGAGCGGCGCGTTCGGCGGGCAGCGGGGCAACCACCACCCCCTTGTTGCGCGCCCGCCCGATCTGGGCCCGTAACGAAGCCGCGCAGGCGACGAGGGCCGGCCAATCCCGCGGGTCCCAGACGGGTTGGGCGCCAATCGCCAGGCGCGCCAGGGGCAGCAACGCCCCCAGCCGTTCGGCCAGCGATGCCTGGGCGCCAAAGTAGATGACGCGCCGCCGCCGTCGCGCCGCCGCCGCGGCAAAGGCTTCCGCCGCCGCCACCACGTGCGCGGGCGGACCCACTGGCTCGCCAGCGGCGACCCAGGCCGACCCGGCCTCGACAAAGCCGACCACTGCCGACCGGTCGGGGGTGAACCAGTAGCGCAGGCCGGGGTTGACGATCTGGCAGGCGAGGGTGTTCCAGCCGTAGCGCCCCACCAGCGCGCCGGCCAGTTCACGCTCGCATGTCACGTCACCAAAACAAGCAGATGCTATCATTATTATGTGTTATCAGTTGATTAAGAATTGCGATGAAGGAGATGGGGAAACCCGGTTGCTCCATCTCCCTGGCCGGGGACGGATCAGGACGGGCGTCGCCCTCCCGCGCCTCCTCTGCGAGGGGAGTACGGAGAAAGAGGGGATCCTCATTCCCCTGCCTGTCGGGCTGGCACGCCCGCAGCGCCGGGAGGGGTGGGGAGGGCGCGCCCTCCCGGCAGCATCGCTGGTCATTCCTGTGGACTGCGGCGCAGCCGCAATGGGGCGCCTGTCTACTATTTTATTTTTACATGAAAGGAGAAACAACCCGATGTATCGCCGCTTCGCTCCAGTGATCCTCATCGTCGCGCTGACGATGCTCAGCGCGGCCAGTTGCACTGTGGCTCTTTCGGCCCAGAGTAACCAGCGCTGCTTTGCTGAGACCGGCTTGTGCATCAGCGGCCCCATTCGCGCCTACTGGGAGCGCAACGGCGAATTGGCGGTCTTCGGCTTTCCCATTACCGCTCAATCGGAGGAGAGCGTCGAAGGTCGGTCCCTGCAAGTCCAGTGGTTCGAGCGCGACCGGCTGGAGATCCAGCCCGATGGACGAGTAACCGCCGGGCGGCTGGGCGCCGAGCGTCTCGAGCAACTCGGCACACCCTGGCAACCGGGCGCCGGAGGCCCGGCAGGCCCCGGCTGCGCCAGCTTCGCCGAGACCGGCCACCAGGTCTGCGGGGCCTTTCTGCGCTACTGGCGGGCCAACGGCGGTCTCGAGCGCTTCGGCTTACCGCTGACCGGCGAGTTCACCGCCGAGCTTGAGGGCCGACCCTTTACGGTCCAGTACTTTGAGCGACGACGCTTCGAGTTGCACCCCGAAATCGGCCCCGACGCCGTCCTCCTGGGCCTGCTGGGCCGTGAGGTCTTGCAGATGCGCGGGATGGCCTCCGGCCTGACCCGCCCCGAAGGGCTGCCCGTCGGGCAGGTCGTCAATGTCGTGGATGGCGACACGGTGGACGTGCGGATCAACGGCCAGGTGGAACGGGTGCGGTTGATCGGTATTGACACGCCCGAGAGCGTGGACCCGCGCCAGACGGTGGAGTGTTTCGGGCGCGAAGCGGCGGCGAAGGCCACCGAGTTGCTCAACGGTCGCACCGTGTTCCTGGAAGCCGACGGCAGCCAGGCCGACCGCGATCGCTTCGACCGGCTGCTGCGCTACCTGTGGCTGGAAGACGGGCGCATGGTCAACTACGAACTGATTGACCAGGGCTACGCTTTCGAGTACACCTTCGCCGTGCCCTACCGCTATCAGGCCCAGTTCAAGGCCGCCGAGGCCCGCGCCCGGGCCGAGGGGCGCGGGCTGTGGTCGCCGGCGACGTGCAACGGTCAGCGCAGCCCCGGGGCGACCCCGACGCCAACGCCGCCACCCCTTGGCGGCGGCCCGGCGCCCGTCTCGTGCGCCAGTGATCCGGGGCCGGGTGTGGCCCCTGAGACCCCGGTGCGGATCGTGGCTATTGACAAGCGCGCCGAAACAGTAACCCTGCGCAACGTCAGCAATGCTCCGGTAGACCTGAGCGGCTGGCGCATGTGCAGCATCCGGGGCGGGCAGGAGCACCCCATCGGCGGCGTGCTCGCCCCCGGCGAGACACGCACCTTCCCGGGGCCGGAAGGGAACATCTGGAGCAACAGCGAACGCGATCCGGGGGCGCTCTACGACGCCCAGGGGCGCCTGGTGAGCTACTGGGCGGATCGGTAGCTCCCGGCTTGAACGACGCTGCCGAAAGGGGCGCGGGGAAACCAGGTTTCCCCGCGCCCCTTCCACAAGATGAAAACAGGTTTTTTTCCCTGGAGGCTTGCACGCTGCCAAACCCTCCCCGCCGGGAGGAGTGCAGGGAAGCCTTGCACATCCGACAATGCGTACAACGAGATATCATGCTGAGCAAAGCGAAGAACCTCGGCTCCCATCGCTGCCGAAACCCTTCACGTCGCCTCCAGATCCGTTCAGGGTGACACCATCCGCGGCTTTCTGATGTGCCGCAAAAGAAGTCCCGTTGTCAGTATTAACCTTGAATGATCCGATGGTTATGAAATGTATATCGCAGAACTTGCAGTCTACCCATATTTTAACATAATATGGTTACACGAAGAAGAAAGATCGGGAAAAATTCCCCTATGAATCCGCATTTTGTGTCGAGTATATCAGCCATAGAACAGTTTCAATCACACGTGTTCACGTCGATTTGAAGATATGTCATAAGCATACGCTTATAATCGTAGCGGTTGACAGAATCGCTAGCACAATCATCACACAAAGGTTCTCATATGGCAAGGACGCAAGCCATTCGAACAAACAGATAGGTATCATACCCGCGAGCAAGCCTCACTTGCGCATCTCGATGACAACAAGCTCAACACTATGTCAGATCATCAGACGCCCCATCTCATGCCGCCACTTGTGCATATCCCCGCAGGCCCGTTTCTGATGGGCGCTACAGATGACGAAACGGGTCTGATATACGAAAAACCCCAGCACACGGTTACATTGCCCGAATTCTGGATTAGTCAGACACAAGTAACTTTCGCTCAGTTCAGTCTGTTCGCCGAAAGCGATGGTTACACTAACAAGTCTTACTGGACAGAGACGGGTTGGAAATGGCGGTGTGAAACTCGGACAGAAGGACCCTACCGAACGGAGTTGCTATCGCGAAAACCCGCTGGCGCAGTGAGGTACGTCTGTTGGTTCGAAGCAGTAGCTTATGTTCGCTGGCTAAGTGCGCGCGTAGGAGTACAGTTGCGCCTGCCGACTGAGGCAGAGTGGGAAAAAGCGGCTCGAGGCACTGACGGGCGGCGCTGGCCCTGGGGAAATGATAAAACACTAAAGCCTTCGCCTTCTATGCTACTGTCTTATGCAAAAGCAAGTCGAACTGCCCTCTACCCTGAGCTGGCGAGTCCCTACGGCGTTCACGACATGGCCAGTAAAATAGGGGACTGGTGCACAACACGAGCCAGGCATGCGTGGCCGCGCAGGTTGACAGGTTTCTTGCAAAACCCTGAGCCATACCCCTATCAGCCAGGTGATGAGTGGAGCCCCGAATACCTGGAGGGTGATATGCCTCGAATTGTCCGGGGTTCTGACTATACCCTTCGATGTGCTTCTCGTAGCGCATTCAAACCGTTTGCTCGCAATGCTGATATTAGTCTGCGGATTGTCAGTCTCGTTCCGCTATCGTGATGGTATGCGCTGGTCTTCTACTCCTGGGCGTGGTTTCAGTAAGGCAATGCTGAACGACATCGTCTCGTACTGAACTGCCCCTACCATCCCTCGCTGAGGTGAAAACACGGGGAAACCCGGTTTCCCCAAGCCCCTGCTCGTGGGGGCGCCAGCCGCTCCCAACAGCATTTGGGAAATGGGACAACCGGGTTTCCCCAATCCCCTCCCCGGAGGAGGCTTTGGATGTGAAAATAGCCTCAATCCTTCCATGCACAGGTCGCCTCCAGGACTTTGACCCGCCCGGAGTGCGACCCCTCAGACGGTCATCCGGCTGCCTGCGCGCAACCAGACTCTCAGAGTAGCAGGGCCCGCTTCCTGGCAACCTGCTGAGGCGTCAGCGTAACGCCGCGGCGTCCAGACACGCTATGCCAATTCGCAGATTAGCAATCCTGCTAGGGGCGTTCTCGAAATACAACTATTGCCTGCTGCTGACTCGTCCCATCCAGCCAGATACCTCCGAGTGCGACCTGGCGGCTCAACCCGGGCTGACCAGGCACGTAGTCCAGCACTACAGCCCAGTTTGACCAGCCAAGCCCACAGACTGAATAGCGGCCCGAAGCATCGCTCGTCCAGCTCAGGAAGGCAACAGCATTGTTGACATTGCCAACGGCTCCGGCAACAGGCGTCCCGTCGGCGCTGACAACTGTACCACTGATACACGAGTCACGCTCTTCAGTATGGGGGCCTGGTGGAAAGGTCCGCTGAGGAATACTAACAAACACGCGACCGCTGCTCGCATTGTTCGCCCCGGGGCTGCCAGACCGCGCCGTTGCGGGTGATGGGGTAGGTTCGTTAAGCCGTGCAGCGACGCGCTGATCCCGGAGACATGCGCGAGCCGGCTCACTTTCAGGTGCATTTGCTGGCCAGAGATCCACTGCTGTAGTACATAGCTCACTTGCTCGGCGCAATGCCACGACACTGGCCTCCCGATTGGAAGTATCTTTAGCCAGATTTATCTGTAACCTGGCCGCTTCCACCAGAGCTGCAGTATAGGCTTCACGCACACCGGGAAACTCGGACAGAGCTTCGTTCGCTTTTGCACTCGCCGTGAGAGCCAGTTCAGCCGCTGCAGCTTGCTCCTCTGCTGATGCCGCAGTGGATGAGAGGCGGCGCACCTGTTCAATTGCAGTCCAGGTTTCGAGAAGCAATTCCACTACCATCTCCTCCTGATCAGGCTGGCCTGTGCCTTCATCAGTTGATGGTGCAACGACCCTGGCGCGAATGTACAGGTCGAGAGCATCTCGAATTGTGCTGGGGTCAGTAGGATTAGCGCTGATGGTCTGGCGCCCCCAACTGTGGTAGAACTTAGCAAGCAGGGTTGCTATCGTTTCGTTATCGCGATACGTGCTGTAGATGGGGGCAAGGATTGTGATGGCCCGCTCATAGTCACCCTGGGCAGCAGCGGCCTCGGCTTCCTCGATAGCATCGGCATAACGGTTAGTGACCGAAGGAGTGCTGGTCGGGCCAGCAGTCGGTACGTTGGTCAGCGGCAGATCCGCTACAGGTGTCACCGTAGGCAGAGCTGAACGCTGCTGCGCAGGCTGTACAAGTCCGCAGGCGGATATGAAGATAGTGCCGCCGAAGATGATTACAATAATCCGTATCCAGCGCTTCATAGGTGTTCTCTATTCTTTTCTGACTCGTTAGTGGTGCATACGGTAAGTCCTTTGTCATACTGCGTGAAGCGAGGCATCTCGACAGAGACTCTTCGCTTCGCAGAGGGTGACGTAGAACCCGTTGGATGCACTGGTTAGATTCCTATGCGACTACGCTACATAAAGCTAGAGTGAACATAGTTGCTCCTGGGAGGGCTTCGCCCTCCCAGACCCTTCCTCCAGGAAGAGGTGTAGAGGATGTCCAAGGTTGCGCTAAAGAGCAGGTTTGAACCCTGTTTCCTGGGGTACAAAGGTTGCTGCTGGCTCTGGAGTAGGCGAAACGTCACCCGGAGGCACGGGAGACTCGGTCCGCCGGGGCGTCGGCTGAGAGTTGCTGGTTGGAACAGAAGTTTGAGCCGGCGACGGCGGTTCAATTCCAGCGCCGGCTGTCGGGGTCGTCGCCGCCCCTGGCGTCGCGGTTGCAGACGGCGGTTCAACTCCAGCGCCGGCTGTCGGGGTCGCCGCCGCCCCTGGCGTCGCGGTTGCAGACGGCGGTTCAACTCCGGCGCCGGCTGTCGGGGTCGCCGCCGCCCCTGGCGTCGCGGTTGCAGACGGCGGTTCAACTCCGGCGCCGGCTGTCGGGGTCGCCGCCGCCCCTGGCGTCGCGGTTGCAGACGGCGGTGTAGCTGGCGCCGGTGTCAGCAGTGGTGCTGATTCCGTCGGTAGAGTCGTCAGCGGCTCAGCAGTGGTTTGCGTCGGCGCAGGCGACTGGACGGTGATCGAGGTCGGAATGCGGCGCGGTGGAACAGCCGTGGCAACAGGTGAACGTCGCGTCGCCACTGTCGCAGTTGGAGAGAGGTCCACGGGTGTGTCCTGCGGAGTGCCGTTCTGGTCGCCAGCGACGGCATCTGGCAGCGGTACCGACGGGAGCGGAACTACAGTGGTAGGAGCAAAAAAACCTGGCGCTGAAACAACTGTTGGCACTCTGGTCGAGGTTGGATTCAGTTCCGCAGAGGTGTTTGTGGAGCTGAAACTTGATAGAGACTGACTGGTAATACTCGCAGCTACCGGAAAGCCTTGCACCTGAATAGGATTATCTTTGTTGGTGAACCGGAGATTGCTCCATGCGAGGGTACCAATGATGAGCAAGAGCAATCCAATCGCAGCCAGCCAGAGCCGCAGCCAATGTCGTGGCAGAGTCGAGCTGCGGCAGTCATATCGCACCACAAGAGCGCTGATATTATCATCACTGCCATTACGCTGAGCGCGCTGCACTAACCGCTCTGCGGCCCGCTGGGCAGTGCCGGTCGCCAGGAGCTGGTCAAGCTCATCGTGACTAACGTAGCTGCTCAGTCCATCGCTGCAGAGCAGGATCATCTCGCCATGCTGCAGAGGCACACAATGATAGAAATCGGGTACCTTCTCGATCTCAAGCTCTGCGCCCAGCGCATAGGTCAGCTCATGAGCGCCTGGCGCCTCAGCCCAGCCCTGATCTCCCCAATGACGCAACTCCTCGCCATATGTATGGTCCCGTCCAATCTGACGCACACCACCGCTGGCAGAGCGCAGGTAAGCGCGGCTGTCGCCCAACCTGGCAATGTGAGCTACTGGATTTCCGTGCTGTGACTGAATAAGCACAGCCACGAGGGTACTGCCACCTTCATAGTAGCGGGAGCTAACCCTGGTAAGATTGAGCAGAGCCTGATTGGCGAGACGAAAGGCGTGGACCAGGCGTGTACGCGAATCAGCAGTCGAGGTTTCGCGCAGCGCTTCGCCAGCGATCCGTACCGCCTGATCACTCATGGTGGCGCCAATGGCGCCGCCACCCATGCCATCGGCAAGGAGCCCGATAACCTCGCTGGCGCCCCTGAAGCAGGCCACCCTGTCTTCGTTCCCGGCCCGTTTGCCAGCCACACTATGCATACCAATCTCAACCAGTAAACTGTGTGGAGGATTGGAACGGCTGGTAACGGACCGTGTCATTGTTCTGCCTCCGTTTCTGTCAGGCCGTCGCGGGCTTTAATAGCAGGAATGTGAGTCGAGGTCGGAACTGGCGTTGCTATGGCGCGGTCCATCGGCGGTAGCGACATCGTCGGAAGTGTCGCCGTAATTGTTGGAGGTAAGGTTGCGGCAGGTATGGGCGCACTAACGCGTATCCCCACAGTCATTAGCACCAGAATGCCAACGAGCAGAGCAGCAAAAATCAGGCTCGTCCGCGGCCTCGCCGGTCGCAAAGTACTCCCGGCGAGGGCTGGGTCCTGCGCAATCGCCCGCAGGCGTGCTGCAAAGGCAGCAGCAGAAGGAATGGCTGCAAGACGGGCTTGCGGATCTGGATCGAGAGCGTGGCTTGCCAGCCAGTCCACCTCTTGCGGAACAGCAGGGTTGGCGGCTGAAAGCTTGTGGTGCGGCTCAACACGCTGGTACCGCAGCTTCGGGTTGCCAAGGACATCGTGCAGCAGCACACCGAGAGCGTACAGATCCACGGCAACGCTGACCATGGCCGGTGGATCGATCAGGCGTTCTGGAGGCAGGTAGCGCTCGTGACCATAAACGCTTACCTGGCGCGGTAACCCTAATGACTCAGCGGCAGCGAGGTCAACCAGAACAGCGTGAGGGGGAGCTGTGCTGCGTAGCACAATATTCTCGGGGCAAACGTCGTGATGCACAACCCCGAGCGTCTCGTGCAGGTGGGCCAGAGCCTCAGCAACCTGAGCCAGCAGGGCTACAGCAGTTGCGAGAGGCAGTGGGCGGGAAGGGAAACGGTCAAGCAGATCAGCCAGCGATCCTCCCGGCTCATACGCCAGCACAATGTAAAGCGCGCTGTGCACGGCTCCCGATGCATCCTGCTGCGTCACTCTGCCGAGGAAGCCAGGCATCGCCGATTGTAGTTCAGGAAAGCGACGCCCGTAGAGAACCACCAGATGGGGGTGCTCTGCTTGCTTATGTGCCAGGTACTCACGCTCATTCAGCAGGTTAGCCTGCCCATCGGGCTGAGCAAGCTTGAGTACGCCTAACTGCTTAGCCATCGCTTGCTGCGGCGAAATCCAGTGACGTCTCGCTTGCAGACGGAGCCACCAGCGCGACCAGAAGCGCAGTAATCCTCGCTTGCGCCAGGGACGGACCAGGTAAAGCTGACCCTGGCCTCCGTAGCCCAGACAGGCTACGACCTCAAACTGATCAACGCGCGTTCCATTTTTAAGTTGCAGCGGGCCGATGCTCATCCAACCTCCTCGATCACCAGCCTGACCGGCCCGATCCAGAAGGTATCACCCGTACGCAGCATCGCAGGACTTCCCTCGTTGACGCGTACACGCCCGGTTCCAACAAAGGTGCCATTGGTGCTATGGAGATCTGCAAGTTGCACCACACCACCCTGCACAAGCGAGAGAACAGCGTGATTCCAGGAAACCTCCTCGTTGGCGAGAGGAATATCAGCCTGCGGATCACGCCCGATGACACACTCGCGGCTGCTCAGCACTAACGTTCGAGCTATATCGCCTTCAACTATGGCTACTTTAAGCCCCGGCGAGCTTGCCTGCCTGCGTCTGCGGGTTGGACCGCGCAGACCGCCTCCCGCAAAGCGTTGTGTTTCCGGGTGTGGTTTATGACGCTGCGCAGGCCTCCGCCAGTACCATATGACTCCCCCGCCGAGAGCTGCAACGAGCACGGCGCCGCCCCATAACAGTGGACTGGTGAGCAGCCTCATAGCCGCAGAAGGCGCTGGCGGCGGCACCTCGACAGTAATGACAGCACTGCGGTGAGTCTGACCGCTAGCATCTGTAGCAGCCGCGAAGAGCTCGTAGCTGCCTGGGGGCAAAGCAGATCGCCATGGCTCCACTGTTCGGTCGAAGGTGAAAGCGAAGTCAGGACCGCTACTAGCCTCGCCCACAGGAACATTACCAAGGATGTACTCCACCCTGGTGATAGGGCTCTGAGCTCCCTGGATAGCCACACTGAACTGGCTCGTCTCGGCCAGCAACGGGCTCTCAAGCTGAAGCTTGAGCAATACCAGCCCATCAGCGATGCGGAGTGGCGCTTCTCGGGTCTGCCCTGCTAACTCTAGCCCGACCGTGTACTCGCTCAGGTCATCTATCGAGCCGTCGAACGGCGCCCTCAGAGTATAGGCTACACGCTGGTCGAGCAAAACATTGTAACGCTTCTGGAGAGCTGCGCTCAGCGTAGCGATCTCAGCGCTATCGGTAGTGTAAAGCCGCAGGAAGGCAGCATCAAGAGCTGTAGCGAGAGCTTGCAGACCCTGCGGATTGCCGGGCTGCTGGCGGAACTCACCCTCTTTATCCCCGCCGAGGGCAACAAGCGTGATCACTGGCCTGTGGAATCCCGGAGCTTCCAACTCTGCTATGAGTGGCGCCGGATCGTACTCCTGACCCGGTTGTCCTGCTGCGAAGACCAGCAATGCCGATGGAACTGCGACCTGAGGATCGTCATCGGGCGAGACGAGTGTGCTCATACCGAGACGTATAGCCTCAAGTAACAGATCGGGGGCAGAGGTCTCTGCTCCTGAAACCTCTGCCGCATTCTCGACCTGCGGAGTGACAAGCTGATCAAGCGCATTCAGAAAGCCGCCGCCATCAGCGCGCAGGGGAAAAACCACTCGCGCTTCTTGATCAAAGGTGGTGAGGCTCAGCAAGGTGTCAGGCGGGGTCAGGCGTATCAGTTCCCGCGACTGTGAAATCATCTCGCGAAGCCTGGTTCGATTCGGAGGCGAACTGACATCATTCATCGCGAGGCCGGTTTCGGCGACCACCGCAATCCGTAGTGGCCGGGCCACTGTTGATAAGGAGCTGGGCGAAAGCGCTGTACCGTTAAGGCTCAGGGTGAGATCAGACAGGGTAACTTCCGCTTGTGGGGCTGGAGTATCGGAACCTGTATAGGAGAACAGAACCTCGATCTGTGAGCCAGCTACGACTTCCGCCGAAATGATGCGCAATTGCGGTCCGGTCTGTGCTGCGACCGAATTCACCGATAGAAGCATTAAGACAACTATGCCGAGAACGCTCCGTACCCATTGATGGCTGGTTGTACAAAGACTCCTCATACTGAATAGTTATTATGATAACGTTAAGAATGTGTAATAATCGATATAATACTGTCAAGCAGGGGTATGGCTGCTTCAGCATAGATATCGTTTTGACATACGGGGTAGGGAAAAATTTCCCTATTTAATAGGGAAATTTTTCCCTACCCCGTGTACCTCCTGTCGGATATACAGAAGCCGTAGGCTTAGTAAACGCAATTAAACGACGGGCCAGGACTGTAACGTAACGTTGACAACGTTATGTTATAAGTCGTATTATGTTCACTATCTAGCATGAGGAGGAGATCATGAGCGATCGCGTCCTTTCGACCGGTACCGCCCGTGAGGCAATTATGCGGTTTCAGTCAATAGTTCAAGGTGACTTGCTGAGTCAGATTCAGAACCTCAACGCGCAGGGTCAGATCCTCAGCCAGCCCGATGTCTGGGATGGGCGGCTTGCCCAGGAATTCCGCAGCAACTGGCCGGAAATCAACAGCCAGCTCTTGCAGATGCAGCAAACGCTGGTAGAGTTGCGCGAAAAGGTGCAGCAGATCAACCAGAACATTATGTCCGCTGGCGGCAACGCATAGCCCTGATCCTCACAAAAGAGATAAGCGATCTCTGGGCTAACCGACTGTTCGAGAATTCTCTCTAGCGAGCTCGCTGTCATAACACCCAACGCAGCTCGTCGGGCACATCACCAGGCACTCGGTTTGGATGTGGCAGCTACGGTTCTCGCGCTGCCACATCTAATGCCGAGTAACATCAGATAATACCAGGTACAGCCGGAGACACTATACCTTGCGATGCCGCTGAGATGCAGGGCTTCTTAAGCGCAACTGCTGGTACATAGCGCTACGTGCTGGAGAATGAATATGCCCAACTGGGAACCAAACTGGAGAGATGTGGTCTGGAACCATCAGGCCTCCAGCGACGCTATCGCAGCACTACATCAGGCTGCCGACGCAATTGAGCAGGCTGCGGCGCAGCGACAGCAAGCTGCAGCCCTGGCGACACACCTCTGGCAGGGGGTTCATCGCCAGATCTTTGATCAGGACCTGCAGAGGATTCAGCGCACTGCGGCTGAACTGGCTGCCTCCTATCGCGCTGCAGCGAATACCATTTGGCAAGCCAGTGAGCGCGCCCGTCAGGAGCAAGAGCATCGCATACGCGAGCGGGAGCGGTGGCATCGGGAACGTGAGGAGGAGGAGCGCCAGGCGGCGCGTGAGGAAGAGGAGCGTCGTCAGCGTGAGAGCCGATCGGCGACGGCAGTCTAGTCGCAATGGCTCTCTGAATAGCAGTATAGGCGCTTACCCCTCGACGCTCAGTATCGCTTATCTAGTTTTTAGAAGAATTTCGCTATGCAGAAACTCGAGCCGATCAACATAGCAGCAAATACAAATAATAGGAACCCTCACGCCACCCTTCTCCCTCCCCTTGTGCATATCCCTGCGGGTCCGTTTGTGATGGGCGCTGACGACCTCCTCGACGAGGACAAGCCTCAGCACACAGTAACCCTGCCGGAGTTCTGGATTAGTCAGACTCAGGTGACTTTCGCTCAGTTTAGGCTATTTGTCGAAAGTGATGGTTATACGAATAAGTCTTACTGGACCGAGGAAGGTTGGAAATGGTGTCGTGAAACCCTGGCCGAACGACGAGATCTCAAGCATGTTTCAAAGAACGCCCCCTCCACTCCAGTGAGAAATATCTCTTGGTTTGAAGCAGTAGCTTATGTGCGCTGGTTAAGTGCACGCATAGGGGTGCAGTTGCGTCTACCGACTGAGGCAGAATGGGAAAAGGCTGCCCGGGGCACCGACGGACGACGCTGGCCCTGGGGCAACGAAAAAAGCCTCAAACCGTCTCTGCTCAAAATTGCTAGTGATCGAGTCGCCTCCGATCCTAAATTCGCTAGCCCTTACGGTGTCTGCGGTATGGCTAGCGGGATAGGTGACTGGTGTACGACCCAGGCCTGGCGCGTTAAACCGCGCTGGTTGATCACATACTTCCCTAAGCTCCATCGATACCCCTACCAGCCACGGAATGAGTGGACCTCCGAGTATCTGGAAGGTGATCTGCCTCGGATTGTACGAGGCACTAATTTCACCCTTCAGTGCGCTGCTCGGGACGTGTTCAATCCAGAGACTCGCAGTCACTTGATCAGCCTGCGGGTAGTTAGCGCTGTTTCGCTATAACCGCAAAACTACAGCAGTCTAGAGACATATGATCAGTTCAGCTTCCCCCACCGAACTCCAGCGGTTTGCCACTACGGAGGCAGCCCGCGCTGCCGAGCTGGATCATCAGGCACAGCGGCTCGGAGCGGCCCTCGGTCATTTTGCCGCCACCTGCATCGAGTTCTCACCCGGTATTGATAGCAGCCTCGCTCACCCGCTGCACGACCACGCCCGTTCTGCCAGCGCAATTGGCGAGCGCACCGCTGCAGTCGGGCGTCAGTTTGAAAGAGCTGATCAGGGGTCGGGGTTCCGTACAACTCTCACAACTCTTGTGCAGTTCTTCCACGGCCTGGCACTGCGGATAGCGGCTGGCTCAGGAGGTAGCGTCTCCTCCAGCAACCCGAACTCTATTCTGCAGCCTTTCCGTAATCTGGCTCTTCGGGGAGCGACCAGCTCCGGGCACGGCGGGATTTCAATTAGCCTGCTCGCCTGGGCGCCTGCGTTTGCGCTTATTGGTGGAACCGTAGCGCTCTCCAACAACGTGTGGCAGTCTATCCAGACCTTGTGGCAGTCAATCCAGAACTCCTGGAGCGATTGGCGGCAATCATTCAGCGCCTGGTGGGGCGGTTGGAGACAGGGAATTGCTGACTTGCGGCAGGCGGTCCAGGACTCCTGGAATGACTGGTGGCGAAGCGCCCAGAATTCCTGGAATGACTGGCGGCAGTCATTCGATGCGTGGTGGAGCAGCTTCAGTCAGGGGGTCGCTGACTGGTGGCAGACCAATCAGGACTCCTGGAACAACTGGTGGCAGGCAACCCAGCAGTCATGGGATGAGTGGTGGCGGGCAACTCAGCAGTCATGGGATGAGTGGTGGCAGAACACCGGCGACTGGTGGCATAGCTGGTGGAAACCAGACGAGTGGTGGAACGGTATCACCAATTGGTGGAATGACCTGCACCCGGCCTGGAAAGTAGTGGCGGTTATTGTTGGAATTATTCTAGTTGTTCTCGCTATTATCTTGCTAATCAAGGTCGCGGCGGCTGTGGGGATTGGCGCAATACTTGGGGCGATCGGATCATTCCTTAAGGGAGCTGCCATCCGAGCTATACCATTCATCTTGCAACGAGGTGCGCCATGGGCTTTTCGAATGCTCATGCAACGATTTGTACCATGGGTTACCAGGACAGCCGCACCATGGGTTGCCAGGAACATTCTACCTAAACTCGGTATCGATCTCACCAAAGGTATCGTCAATGCTCTTTTCAGAATCATCACCCTGCTATTCGACGCCTATTCGATCGGGGATCTAATCTATCAATTCGGGGACACTGTGCTGACATACTTGATTGCCGGTCATATGCCCCCTGCTATACAAGAGCATTTCAAGAATGCACAAAAACAGTACAACGCCTGGGTCAAGGATAATGTTCCCCCGGAATGGCAAGGAGTGGCTCGAATGGGAGGCCCTGTCGTTGCCGGTCTGGCAGTCTTAGGTGGTCTTACGCTCGCTCGAAGAGTTCCAGGCGGCATGTCGTGGTTGAAGACGTTGAAGACACCGCAGTGGCTTGTCCGAGCGCAGACTGCGCTTCGGTCATCGCCGTGGGTTAGCCGAACGCTATCGCTCCTCAGAGGCGTGCCGGCTGCGCTTCGGTCCGTGCCGGCTGCGCTTCGGTCATCGCCGTGGGTTAGCCGAACGCTATCGCTCCTCAGAGGCGTGCCGGCTGCGCTTCGGTCATCGCCGTGGGTTATTCGAGTCATTTCAGCTATAAGCAAAGTGCGCCTGCCTGCCTGGATGACCAGAGCAGTATCGCAGACCCCCTGGCTGAGATCGCTGCTAGCATCTGCTTCGAGAAATTTCGCCCATATTCGCAACTGGGCATCGAGGAGCTGGGCAATCGTTCGCAATGTAGCAGTGGATGCTCTAGTAGCCGCTCGAAACCAGGCTGTGAAAGGGCTAGCATCGATTGGCAGCCGTGTAGCACAAGTGCTGGCAGCTATTCGCAACAGCCCAGCGGCAATTCGCAAGTGGGCAGCGGAAACGCTGGCAGCTCTTCGCAACGGTCCGGGGGCAAGGCTGGCGTCAATTCGCAACTGGATATCTCAGCACATATCACAGCCTTTGCTTAAGTTGCTGAAAGAGAGATGGGATAACGATGTGCCGAAATGGCTGAAAGAAACTCCCTGGGTCAAGACCTGGGCTGCACAATGGAAGGATAACATTCTTAAAACTCGCATCAACACTCTCTGGGCTTTGATAACCAGTGGAAATCCAATCCAAGCCGCACTGACATTCCTGGGCTATATCCTCTCAGGCGGCATTTCGGGCAAGGGCCTTCCCCCACGAGCAGCCATACTCTGGACTGCAGTTGGAGAGAGTGTGAAAGCTCTCCCCACTTTCGCGTACAAGCTTTATCAGCTGTTTGATAAGCAGTATCAGCAAAGACAAACTTCCAGCCCTGCTCACGGAGCAAGCTCACCCGCCCCTGTCAACTTGGGCGGCGTAGCGGATGGGTGGAGCGCGCGTTATGGAGCAAGCTCACCCGCCCCGAGCAACCCGGGCAGCAGCCCTGTCAACTCGGGCAGCGTAACGGTCCCCTCAGGTAACCCTGCTGATCCCACTAATCCAGCCACGCCCGTGGCAAATGGTGTTACGACAGGCGGCGGATCGAGTGTCACACCTTCCATCCCCAGCGCTCCAGGCACGTCTATTGACCCAACTCTCATATCGGAGCCGACGCTTATTGACTCATCCTCGCCGTCTGATATGCCAGACCAGGTTAGCGCGCCGGAAAACTGGCCATCGCCGTCCGATGGGAACGAAAGCTCTGGTGGGCCGTCAGAGACACCTTCAGCGCAACCTGACCCCAGTGCGGCCGAAGACCTGGTGACCAGGCTACGAGAGCAACTGAGGCAGGGTACTCCTGTAGAGAGTCTGCTGACAGAAGGAGCAGCGGTCAGGGACTTGCTAGTCGCCGGGGCGCTTCCCGAGACGCTGCTCCTGGCCAGACCGACCGAGGCGATGCTAAATGAGTTGGCAACCCTGGCACAGACGGATGCACAGGTGGCGCCTCTGATGCAGAGGTTCCTCACTCAGTCTAGCGATCAGCGCGCAGAAGGCAGAGTGACGCTTGAAGCGGCTCTACAAGCGGCTATCGGGCTTGATCTTGAGATGAGAGGCGAACTAACCGGACCTCTTACACCTGCATACATGCCAGACGGGCGCCGAGTACTGGTAGATGCCAACAACACACCCTGGGGCTTCATGCCGGCACTGGACTCGCTACAGCGCGGCGAGCAGGCAGAAACAACCTTTGATCTGCCGGCAATAATCGGCAGACTAATGGCTCTTCGGGAGATCGGGCTTCATGTGGTCCTGACCACTGATGGTCTGACACCATCTCAGTTTGCAGAGTTGCAAGCAGCTATAGCCGCAACGTCCTTCGGTGATCGGGTGCTTCTGTGGCAGCCTACGACCTCTCCCGTTCCGGCTATGTAGCAGTCTGCCGCTAAGAGCGCTAAGAGTGCAGCGCCCTGAGCAGGGCTAGACTCCGGGCTGAGCGAAGCGAAGGTGTGGGGAAACTGTGGTTCCCCACACCTTGGCATTGTACGGTGCAGCAGGGGAAGAGCATGGTTCAAGAAACTAATGGCACGGTAGTGCAGCCAGCTTCTGAGCAGCCAATCCAGACCGGGCACGACAAGGCGGCGCTGCCCGTGGTACGGATTGCGCCGGTGCACACTACGCCTCAAGCTCCAACGCAGCATATCGGTTCTGGCAAGGCGGGCATCTGGTTTAACCGACCACCTCGCACGCGTCCGGTCTGGTCTGATGTAACAGTTGATCTGCCGGAGCAGCCTGTTCCATTTCGTCGCAATCCGCAATCAATTCTGCTGCAGGTTGCTATGCCGCTGTTGGCTGTGGTGGTTATGGGGCTGGCCTACTCGATGATAAGCGCCAACAGCAACGCCTGGCTCTTCATACTTCCCATGGGCGCCATTGGCGTAGTGGGCGCTATAGGCACCCTACTGATGCAGCGTTCTCAGGAGCGGCAGCAGCGTGAGGAGTTCCACGCGCGGGTGGCTTTCTTCGAGGAGCAACTCGCCGAAGCTCAGAAGCGCCTCGCTCATCTGGCCTACCATGAACGGGAAGCCCGTTGCTACATCGCGCCCGAACCGGAGGGCCTGCTGCGAATCGCCGGTGTTATGCATCCCGAACAGCATCCCGAGCCACGACTCTGGGAGCGACGGCCCTGGGACGATGACTTTCTCGAACTGCGCCTGGGCATTGGCAGCGTCGTACCAGGTTTTGCCGTGCGCGCGCCGACCCCGCCCCGCGACGCCGCTCCGGATCGTCGGATCTACGCACTGCAGCAACAGTACGCGACTCTCACCGGAGTTCCAATCAGCGTGCCACTGGCTCGCATTGGCTCACTGGGGCTGGCAGGTCCGAAGGATCGTCGTGATGCCCTGCTGCGAGCGATGCTCTGGCAGGTTGTTGCCCTGCATGCTCCCAGCGAGGTGCGACTGGCCTTCGTTTGCCCTCCTGAACACACCGAGGAGTGGGAATGGCTGCGGTGGCTTGACCATACTATACCTCCGAGCAACGAGCCAGGCCAGCGCCTGCGCATGGTCGTTAGTGAGCCTCGCGCAACGGCAGCGATGCTCAGCGCCTTGCTCGACGAATTCAGCCGACGCCGTGATCGGATTGCTCAAGCCAGGGCTAGAAGCGAGACTCCTCCTATCTTCCCCACTATTCTACTGGTCGTAATTGGCGCCAGGCAGTTGCAGAGCCAGCCACTGCTCGTTGAAATGATGCGGGCTGGAGCGACGCACCAGATGCTGTTGATCTGTGTCGAGGATCGCTGGGAAGAATTGCCAGGCGATTGCGCAGCTATGGTTGACCTGAATGCTGAGGGGGAAGTGCGGATCGCGCGAGCCGGAGCCTCGTGGAGCACTGAACGTTGTATCGCCGACGCCGCGGCATTAGAGTCGAGCGACAAACTTGCCCGCTGCCTTGCCGGGATTCGGTTAATGCAGGACGGCGCGCGCCAGGAACTGCCGCGCAACAAACGACTCTTCGATATGCTTGATATCACGAGCGAAGCCGATCTGCATCCTCCTCGCTTCTGGCATGCATTGCCCGAAGAAGCCTGGCATCGCAACGTACCGATTGGCGTGCGGGCGGATGGGGAAGCAATGGTTCTGAACCTCAACCAGAATGCCCACGGACCCCATGGCATCATTGCTGGAACAACGGGCGCCGGTAAGAGTGTGCTGCTGCAGGCTATCATTGCCGCTCTGACGATCACCCACCCGCCTGAACGGCTCAACCTGCTCCTGATTGACTTTAAAGGCGGCGCATCGCTAGCGATGTTCGAGGCTCTGGCCCACACGATAGGTATGGTTACCGACCTGGAAGGTCGTCTGGCAGAGCGAGCAATGACTGCTATCAAGAGCGAGATCCGTCGGCGCAAGCGGATCTTGCGTGAAACCGCCGCTAGCGTCGGGGGCAAAGTAGAGGACATCCATGATTACCGGGCAGTAGCAAATAAACGGCAACTGCCACCGCTGCCCAACTTGCTCATCGTGATTGACGAGTTCGATGAGATGGTCAAGACGTATCCCGATTTCGTTACCGAGTTGGTGCGAGTCGTGAAACAGGGCCGTTCCCTCGGAGTCCATCTGCTGGTAGCCTCGCAGCAACCTGCACGGGCGGTGACGGACGAAATCCGCACCCAGCTCAAGTTCTTCATTGCTCTACGCCTGGGTAGCGCCGACGATAGCCGTGAGATGATTCTGAAGACCGACGCTGCATTCCTACCGACGAATATTCCAGGACGGGCCTATATGCGCGTTGGCTCAGAGGCGGAGCTGTTTCAGGTAGCCCATGTGGCAGGGACCTATCACGAGGCGCATTCAGTCGAGCAGCAAGCGGTGCCGCGGATCAGTCTGATGATCGACGGCCAGGAACGAGTGATAGATGGACGCCGGGCTACTGTCACTCACGAGGACCGGCAACGCATCACCGATCTGGACGTGCTGGTGCGAGTTTTAGGCCGGGCCAGCCAGGAGCGCCTTGCCCAGCTCGCCGCTCGGGGTTGGCATCTGCAACCGATCTGGCAGCAACCGCTACCATCCCATCTGACCCTCGGCGAGCTCCGACAGGTTACACCCGATCCTGTGGAGCTACAGGCGGCGTTGCGAGCTGTCTGGGGTCGTGGCGCCAGTTACGAACGCTGGCTCCAGGCAACGCTCGGCCTGATCGACATTCCCCAGGAGAGCAGGCAGGAAGTGCTTAGAGTAAACCTGGCTGAGCAGCACCTGGCAGTTATAGGTGCTCCGGGAAGTGGGAAGACCACACTGCTGCGCACCTTGATCCTCAGCCTAACACTGAACCATAGTCCTCAGGATCTCTGGTTCTATGGCCTCGACGGAGGTGGTCAGGGCCTGAGCATTCTGAACAGTCTCCCCCATCTTGGCGATGTGGTACAGGTCAGTGACCGCGAGCGCGTCCAGCGGCTCTTCTATATGCTCAACTCGCTGGTGCGGGAACGGCAGGAGCGCTTGCGCGCGGCAGGAGCCAGCGACCTGCCTGCCTACAGACGCACTACCGGCGAGCGAATTCCGGCAATCATCTTGATCATTCACCGTATCGCTATCCTGCGCGAGGCATTCGGTGACTCCTTCAAGGACGTCACAATCCTTGACGACCTGGTGCGACTGCTACGTGTTTGTAAGCCGTGTGGCATCCACATCGTTATTACTGCCGACTCGCCTCGCGATATGCCTTACAAACTGCTCAGTCTGCTCGATCGCCGCATTGCTATGCGTTTGCCCGATATCCATGACTACATTGACGTCCTTGGCGGACGAGTCAGTGGTCAGATCCCTACAAGCCTACCGGGCAGGGCTCTCTGTACCTTGCCAGAATTAGGGATACTTGACACTCAGATCGCCCTGCCACTGCTAGACACAGCCGTTGTGACCGACAAGGCAGACGCCGAGCAAGCTACCATTACGGAGAGCGAGCTGAACGCAGAACTCAAGCAACTTGTAACGGAGCTGGCTCAGGCATGGAATGGCCCGGCGGCAGTCTCGCCTCCGCAGGTGCGACTCCTGCCCGAGCGTGTGTCTCTAGAGCAGGTGCTGCATCCAGAATCAGCGTCAGACTCGGGCAGGACAGAGCTTCGCGCTGTTCTTGGGCTTGAAAGCAACAATCTGACGCCGACGGCGCTTCGGCTTGATCAGGATGCGCCTCATGCCCTGATCGTCGGCCCACGGCGCAGTGGCAAGACAACAGCCCTGCGCACGCTTGTTCTCAGCCTGGCCCGTAGTTACCGACCCGAACAACTCAGGATTATCTTAATTGATCCCCATCGAGGAGGATTGTCACAACTACGTAAACTGCGTCATGTTGAACATTATGCTCGGAGTGAAACAGAGATCAAATCTCTGACAAGCTTTCTGGATCAACTGCGACAGACCAGATCAGCTAAGCAGCGCCGTGTGGTAGTGATCGATGATTTCCACATCGGCAAGAGCAGCATGAAGCAGGAGTTTACCCAAGCCTTCACTGGCGATCGAAACCTCTTTCAGGTACTGAACGACCTGGCGATCAGCGGCGCCGAGACTGGCGTACACCTGCTGATAGCAGCCCAGATCACCTATGCGGACGATAGTCTGCTCAAGCGCCTCGACGAGTCCCGCACTGGTATCATCCTCTGGCCCCATACTTACGACCCGGGCACAAAGCTGCTCGGTATTAGTCTGCCCAGCGGTGAGCGGGGGGCTGAGCTACCGCCAGGTCGTGCGTTTTTGATCCAGGAGGACTCGCAGCAACTGGTGCAGCTTGCATACAGTGAGGCAGAATATGCAGCAGAATGAGCTAACTGTAACATTGCACTGGGATCGAGACGGCGCCCGGCAGAGCGCGACAGCCACCTTTGCCGACAGCACGCCGTCCGAGTTGATCCCGCTACTGCTTGAGGGTTGTGGACTATCGAGCGCCGGGCCAGATGGTACGCCTATCACCTACCAGCTGCAGCACGGCTCAGAGTATCAGCGTCCGCTTGCCGGCGATCGTCTGTTGTCAGCCCAGGGGGTACGTAGCGGAAGCCACCTCTGGCTCAGTGTGGTTCCAGCCTCTGCACCCGTACCGCGCTGCATCTTCACCTTGCCCGACGGCACAGAGTTAATCGTTAGCTCACGAGGCCAGGCTCTTACCCGTAACTGGCTCCTCGGGCTGCTCCGTCTGCTCCATCCTGAGGAGTACGCCCGCCAGGAGTTGTTAGGTGAGCAGTCACCCTACTGTGCTGTGTCGAACAGTCGGCCTCACTGTACGATCCGCTACTCACCGGAGCAGGGCTGGTTGCTCGTTGTAGACCGCGACGATGTACTCACCCTCCTCAATAACCGGCCTCTAGCTCCCGGCGCCTCTGAACCCCTCAGCAGCGGCGACCTGATTACCCTTGGCGATCCCAACGGACTGCTCCTGCGGGTCTATACCCAGCAGTTTGTTGCCCGGGCGTAGTGACTTGCGAGGGAAAGGGGGTTTCCCCACGCCCCTCCCTGAGGGGAGGGTTTGAGAAGGGGTGGAGGCGCGGCGCCGCCGCGCTTCTGCCTCTTCCCTCCCCGCGTACGGGCAATGTTCACCTCAGGTAGATTGTGCAGCTATGATACGCAGCGAAACCATCATCGCCTTTATTGACTTTTTCTGGCCATGGTTCGTCATCCCTCCGGTGACCATACGGATTTGGACACAGAACCGGTTCGGTTGGTCGGTTGGCTACTTCCGATGCTTACTGATAACCTTCATCTCTATTCTCACATTTGCAGCGGTATATTTTATAGGAGTAACGAGATTACCTGAGCCTGTAACGTATATTGCAGTTCCAATCACAGCATTCATTGCCGTGAAAATTGGCAGTACTCTGCTCCTTTCACCTTCGGGATACCCGATTCCAGGCAGTTGGCTTTACATAGGACTTGCTCTATCCTTTGCCCTTCTTTCCTCGTTAGGCGCGGCTGCGTTAGCGAACGAACTGGTCAGGTGGAGAGGGTCTGGATTGTTCAATCGTTATTCACTCGTTCTCGTCCTTGGATTCTATATCGCAGTTGTAGTCATGATATACGTTCTAATTAATCTAACAAAATCACAATTAGGCCAGAAAACGCAACCGCCCGGCCTGGCATTGATAGCACTTATTATGCCCTTAGTTATCCTGTCAAGCTTATCTGTATCGAGGTGGCTACTGCACATGTCGGAGCCGGTCTTACTGGAAGTGCTCAAAGTCCAGGGGGTGCTCATAACATCTACTACGCTGAGCTTGTGGGTGTTGATGAGTCTTGCGGCCCGGCGCTTGTTCCCCTTTTCGGGTGTCTTGCAACTGGGCATTCTGACAAGCACCGGCATTGCGGTCCTGTCCTTCATGACATCCTTTTTGAACTCCATCTTCATACAGGAGTAGCCATTTGCCAGCGATGATCTGATTACGCCTGGCGATCCCGATGGGCTGCTCCTGCGAGTTTGTATTCTGACATGAAGGGCTGATCGCGGTTCCCCATACCCCTTTCCTGCGCAGTGACAGGCGTTCCGGGCGCCGCCCTTCTTCTCCCCTTCCAGATTTCTGAACAGATTTTCATCCTTCTGACCGGGTATTATTCATCCAGAATTTCGGTCGCCGTACTACTGTATATGCGCAAATATCCTTGCCCTCTCTCAGTGTGGAGATAGAGTCTATGGCAGCCCTTGTCAAAACGAAGTTGCAGTGCGTACGTTGCGGCCACTCGAACCAGTCGATCTTTGATCGCCGCGAGTTTTACTCCTGCAAGAATCCCCGCTGTCGCTCCCGGGGCTTTTTCTACTGCGGGCGCTGTATGACCGAAATGAACGCTCCACGCCAGCGCTTCTTCGGGAACCCGACTCACTGCCCGCGCTGTCAGCACGGCGAATTGCAGCGCCACGAGGGCTGAAGGAAAAATTCATCACAAAGGTCACGAAGAGACGCAGCGGCGCTGCGTCTCTTCGTCCACGTCCTCCCCTCAAGGAGGGGGAATGGGGAAACCCGGTTTCCCCATATCCCACTGTTGGGAGCGGCTGGCGCCCCCACAGGCAGGGGGATGGGGAAACCCGGTTTCCCCATATCCCACTGTTGGGAGCGGCTGGCGCCCCCACAGGCAGGGGGATGGGGAAACCCGGTTTTCCCGTATGTTCACCTCAGTCATCCATGCGGCTGGGCCGCACAACGCCGGAATGAAAATATTATTGGGAGGGCTGCGCCCTCCCAAACCCTCCCGCGGGCGGGTTGTTTCCCGGGAGGGCTGCGCCCTCCCAAACCCTCCCGCGGGCGGGTTGTTTCCGGGGAGGGGTAGGGGCGCGGCGGCGCCGCGCCCCTACGCCCAAACCCTCCCGCGGGCGGGCTATGTTCACATCAGGTAACAGTGGATGCTCTCGGCCGCCGCGCGCCCCTCGGCAATCGCCCAGACCACCAGCGATTGGCCGCGGCGCATATCGCCGGCGGCGAACACGCCGGGCGCCGAGGTCATCTTATGCTCATCGGTGGCGATGCCGCCGCGCGGGGTTAACTCCAGGCCAAGCTGGGCGATCGGGCCATCACACCGCGGACCTGTGAAGCCCATTGCCAGCAACACCAGGTCACAGGGGAGGGTAAACTCGCTCCCGGGAACGTCCTCCATGCGCGGCTGCCCATTGCTATCGGGGTTCCAGCGCACTTCGACGGCCTCCACCGCCGTCACCTGGCCGGTTGCATCGCCGATCAGGCGGCGGGTGCGAATGCTGTAGCGCCGCTCGCCGCCTTCTTCGTGCGAGGAGGAGGTGCGCAGGACCCGCGGCCACTCGGGCCAGGGGTTGTCGGGCGCGCGTTGCAGCGGCGGGCGGGGCAACAGTTCAAACGAGGTCACCGAGATCGCGCCCTGGCGCAGGGCCGTGCCCACGCAGTCAGCCCCGGTATCGCCGCCGCCGATCACCAGCACACGCTTGCCGCGCGCGTCGATCGGCTCTGTGGTGAGAGACAGGCCGGCGCAGCGGCGGTTCTGCTGGGTGAGAAACTCCATCGCGAAATGCACACCCCGCAACTCGCGGCCCTCCACCGTCAGATCACGTGGTTGCTGAGCGCCACCCGCCAGCAGGACCGCGTCAAACTCGCGGCGCAGTGCATCAGCCGGCACATCTACGCCAACATTGACCCCGGGCTGGAAGACCACCCCCTCGGCTTCCAACTGAGCCAGGCGCCGGTCGAGGACCCATTTCTCCAGCTTGAAGTCGGGGATACCGTAGCGCAGCAGCCCGCCGATCCGATCATCGCGCTCGAAGACCGTCACCGCGTGGCCCTTGCGACGCAGTTGCTGCGCGGCGGCAAGGCCCGCCGGCCCCGAGCCGACGATTGCCACGCGCTTGCCGGTCAGGTGGCGGGGGGGCTGAGGCCGCACCAGCCCGTGCTCGAAGCCCCACTCGATGATCCGCAGCTCGACCATGCGGATCGCGACCGGGTCGAAGAAGAGGCCGAGCGAGCAGGAACCTTCGCAGAGCGCCGGACAGAGATGGCCGGTAAACTCGGGGAAATTGTTGTCGCGGTGCAGTTGCGCCAGGGCCTCTTCCCAGTTCCCTTCGGTCACCCGGTCGTTCCACCAGGGAACAAAGTTACCCAACGGACAGGCAATGTGACAGTAGGGGATGCCGCAATCCATGCAGCGCGCGGCCTGGATCTTCACCTCAGCATCGGTCGGCGGCTCATAGACATCGCGATAATCCTGTAACCGCTCGGCCACCGGTCGCCCACGCCACTCCTGGCGCCCGTACTTCAAGAACCCTTCGATTTCACCCATCGGAGACCTGCCTCTCGTTCCCAGAACGGCGCGGTAGCGTTTTCGACGCCCGATAGGGGCAGCGCGGAGGGCGGCGCATGCTCATATCAAACGCCCATGCGGTTGCGCCGCAATCCATTGGTGTGCTGGGGGAGGCCGGGGAAGGCTTCGTCCTCTCAACCTGCCCTTGCGATGGCTGCGCCGCTTCCACACCCTCACCGCATACGTTCGCGCTTGCGATGTTGCCGTGTGGCGGCCCGATGCTGGCTGGCGTCGCCGGGGAGCTGCGTTGCTATCCGTGGGGCCTGACCCGGCCAGGGCGCGGCGCTGCGCCCCGTTGGCGGTATCTGTGCCGGGATGGGAAGAATCTACGCTGTCTGGAGCTAATCTGAGGTACGAGGCTCGCAACCGGGGCTTAGACTCTGTCAACTATGCGGCTTCGCCGCGCGTAAAGAAGATTTTTCTGGGAGGGCGAAGCCCTCCCAGACCCTCCCGCGCGCGGGCTATTGTCATGTTGGAGGGGCTTCGCCCCTACTGCGCGGCGCTGGCCAGAGCCTCCAGGTGCAGATCCTGGATGCGATCGCGGGCTATCTGGGCCACGCGCAGGAGCAACTGGAAGCCGAAGGCCGGGTCGCTCTCGAAACGCTGACGCAGCGCAGCCGCGTCTATGGCCACCACCCGGCTGTCCTCCGCGGCCACGACGTTGGAGGTGGCCTGATACGGGGGTACCAGGGCCGACCAGGCGAAGACCTCGCTGGGTCGCACCACGCTGAGGGTGATCTCGCGGGCCTGCCCCGCGGGCGGCGGCAGCACCGAACGGCTACCCTTCTCAGGCAGGGTCAGGGTGATCTCCACGCTGCCCTCCAGGACCAGGTAGAGGCTGTGCAACTCATCGCCCTCGTTGCAGAAGCGATGGCCCCGGGGCGCCTCCATCTCATCAGCGGCCATGGCGAGGGCCGTTAGCTGATCGGGGGTAAACCCGGCGAAAAACGGATAACGGCGCAGGAGCTCCGGGGATACCATAGGTCCTCCTGTTGTTGTTGCCTGCCCTCCGGGGTGTGGAGATGGGGAGATGATCCAAGTATATACCTCTACACCTTCACACCTCCCCCGGGGACAGCACCTCGGCCAGCACAGCGTCCACCGCGGCGGGGATGGCCGCTGCGACCGGTGGGGTCGGTTCGTCGCCGAAGTCGAGTACGTCGGTGACGGTAATGGCGTAAATGACAATCTCCTCGGGCAAGGGCAGACCCATTTGCTGGCCCAGGTCCAGGGCCACACCCAGGCTGGTATCGTGGGGCGAGACGCTGCGCTCGGTGGGGCTGAGGGCCTGAATGTCGCGCAGGCTCAGCCGGAGCAGATTGCCCGGAGCGCGGTCGGCGCGGCAGAGGGCGTCGATCAGAATGGCGCGGTCGTAGCCGATCAGCATTTCCATCAGGGCGAGGCCGCCAAGCGAGGCCGTTTCGACTACGACGGGGGTCTCGGGGCGCGGCGCCAGGGCGGCGCGCACCTCCTCGGCCACTCGCACGCCAACGCTATCATCGGTCAGAATGGGGTTGCCAAGGCCAAGGACCAGGGTTCGCATAGGCACATCCCTCCCCACCTCACCCGATCCCCTGGCTGAGGCGCTGCACCTCAGCTCCGTGAACGTCGCGGATCACCACCTCCAGGGGCATCTGGCCGGGCAGGGCGTGGGTGGCGCAGCCGAAGCAGGGGTCGTAGGCGCGGAAGCCCATCTCGATACGGTTGAGCAATCCTTCGGTGATGACCGTGCCTTTCTGGATCAGCCCCTGGGCCGCCTTTTTCACCGACATGGCAATGGGGGCATAATTGTTGGTGGTGCCGACGATCAGGTTGACACGGGTAAGAATGCCGCGCTCATCGGTCCAGTAATGATGCGTAAGGGTGCCGCGCGGCGCCTCGACCGAGCCGACGCCTTCGGTAGGAGTGGCGGTGATGGGCGCGCGCACCTGTGGATCGGTGATCTGGGGATCGGTGGCCAGTTCGAGCATGCGCTCTGCGGCGTAGAGCAACTCGACCAGGCGCGCCCAGTGGGTCGCCAGCCGGAAATGGACGGGTTGGTAGCGCCCGTTGACCCGCGTGCTGCCGAGGGTTTCGTAGAACTTCTCGTAAGCCTCCTGGGCCCGTGGGGTGGCCATGCCGTCGGCAGCGTTGAGCCGCGAGAGGGGCGTGGCGCAGTAAACGCCACTCTCCTTGCCGTCTACCAGGCCCTTCCAGCCGATAGCCTTGAGGTAGGGGAACTTCAGGTAGGTCCAGGTCTCACAGTGCTCGGCAATGTGGCTGGCGTACTCGCGGGGGTGATACTTCACAAACTCCGCGCCTTCGGGGTCAACCACGCGGATCATGCCATCGTAGAAATTGACGCGGTTATTGGCGTCCACCGTTCCCATCGAGTAGGTGCGGTGGGTGAAGGTATCGGAGAGGATCAGTTCGACGTACTGCGGGTTGCCGAGCACGAGGTCCTCGAACAGCTTGAGGCTGAAGAGGGCGAAGTCCACGTTCTGGCGTGCAACCGCTTCGATACCCTCGCGATCGGCGGGCGCGAGGGGCCGGCTCCAACCGCCGGGGAGGGCAGCGACGGGGTGCACGCCACGACCGCCGAGCAGTTTGATGACCTGGTGGTTGCGGATGCGGGCGTCAATGACCTGCTTGCCGATTTCGAGGCCCACCTTGCGCACCACGCCGAGGATGTTGCGTTCGGCAGGAGGCGCATCAGGCCCCATGACGAAGTCGGGGCCGGCCAGGGCGTAGAAGTGGGTGGTGTGGTCGGCCACGTAGAAGGCCGAGTAGAGCAGTTCGCGGAGCTTCTTCGCCGCGGGCGGCGGGTCCACCTTGAACAGGTCGTCGAGGGCCTTGGCCGAGGCCATGTGGTGGGCCTCGGGGCAGACCCCACAGATCCGGTCGGTGATGCGGGGCATCTCCTCGGCGGGGCGGCCCACGCAGAACTGCTCGAACCCGCGCAACTCGGGAACGATAAAGTAGGCGTTGGCCACGTCGCCCTCATCGTTGAGGAAGATCTCGATCCTGCCGTGGCCCTCCAGGCGGGTGACAGGGTCGATCGCGATCCGTTTCATGGGCTCCTCCTTCAAGCAGAGCTATCGGCGACGCGGGCGCGCCGCAGTAACGAGTGGGCCAGACTGAAGCGGTAGAAGGTGCCCGCCGGGTCAACCAGGGTGTCCATCACCGCGGCGATCTCCCGGGCCTGCGCGTGCTCATCGAGGTGCGAGCCGCCCGCGGCCACCACCGAGGCGACTGCCGCGAGCATGCGCGCGCCCTGGTCCTGGCCATCGAGGGGGCCGTAGCAGCCTTCGCAGCGCATCCCCACCTGGGGGCAGAGGGCGCCGCAGCCGCTGCGCGTGGCTGGCCCCATGCACACTAATCCCTGCTCGAGCAGGCAGATCCCCGGATCGGGAACGATCTCGTAGGGACGGTAGAAGCGGGTGATCTGCTTGACGTTCTTGGCCAGCGGGCACTCCTCGCAGAGGGCCACATTGCCCGCGCCGATGATCGTCCCACCCGGGGCCGGGAGGGGCATGCCGTTGAGCACGGCGCGTAACACCGCGGCGATCTGCCGGGCCTCGGGGGGACAACCGGGGATAATGTAGTCCACCGGCACCACCTGGTCGAGCGAGCGCACCGTCTCGTACAGCACCGGGATGCTGATCTCGCCTTCAGGCACCTGGCTGACCGGCTGGGGCAGGTTTCCGCGGGTCTCGTCGGTGGTCAGGCTATCGGTGTAGACGGTGCGCATGGTGGCGGCATTGGTGGTCAGGTTGGCCAGACCGGGGGCGCACCCCTCGTAGGCGCACGAGCCGAAGGCCACCAGGGTTTTCGACTTACGGCGCAGCAGGTGGGCCAGCTCCTCGTTCTCGGAGTTGCGAATGGCCCCGTTGAAGAGACACAGGTCAATAAAGCCATCGGGGTAGCCTTCGACATCCTGGTACTTGAAATCGGCCACGCAGGGCCAGAAGACGACATCGAAGGCGGCGTCCACGTCGAGGATCAACTCGCCGACATTGAGCAGCGATATCTCGCAGCCGCCACACGAGGCGGCCCAGTACATCGCGAAGGTAGGCTTCGCCATTGCTACTCTCCTCTACAAACCGGCCGTGTGGCGCTGGAGCGAGGGCTGCGCCCTCCCACACTCTTCACTTCCGGCAGGAGCGCGGGGAACCCCGGGTTCCCCTCCGTTCATCTCAGCCGTCTATGCGGCTGCGTCGCGCAGCGACAGGATGAAGTTTGGAGGGCTGCGCCCTCCCAAACCCTCCTGACGCGGGGAGCTTGCCACACCGACGGGCAGGGGCGCGGGGAAAGGGGGGTTCCCTCCGTTCACCTCAACCGCCGACCTCCACCTCAAGCGCATGGCGGGCCACGGGCTGCTCGCCGAGCACGCGCTGGCGCCAGCGGAGGGGGCCGAGGGCGCGCAGTTGCTCGGTCATCCGATCGACAGCTTCGGCGAGTTGCTTGCCCTCCGAAGCGGCAGCCCAGACCAGTTGCACCCGTTCCTCCTCCACTCCAAACTGGCGCAGCATCGCCTTGAGCAGGGTAAAGCGCCGCAGGGCCTTGATATTCCCTTCGACGTAGTGGCACTCACCGGGGTGGCAGCCGGCGATCAGCACCCCATCGGCGCCCTCGCGGAGCGCCTTGAGCACGAACTCCGGCTCAACGCGGGCGGTGCACATCACCCGGATCGGGCGCATCGTCGGCGCGTAGTGAACGCGCGCCGTGCCGGCGAGATCGGCAGCCCGGTAGGAGCACCAGTTGCAGAGAAAGCCGACGATGATGGGCTGAAACTCGTTCTCCACGGCAAACCTCCTCTACTGCGGCTCCAGCCAGAGCACCTCGGGCTGGCGCGCGTCCCACAGAATGCCCTCGATCTGGGCCAGCACCTGGTCGCGGGTAAAGTGCGCCCCGCTGATCGCCGCGCTGGGGCAGGCGGCCACGCAGGCGCCGCACCCCTGGCACAGGGCGGTGATTACCTCGGAGACCTTGCGATCCTCGTGGAAGGTAATGGCGTGGTAGGGGCAGAGGTTGTTGCAGATGCGGCAGCCGGAGCAGCTACTGGCATCAATGCTGGCGCGCACCGGCTCCATCTTCATCACGCGCTGGCCGATCATGCCAGCCACCCGCGCCGCCGCCGCCGAACCCTGGGCCACCGACTCGGGAATGGCCTTTGGTCCCTGACAGGCGCCCGCCACCAGAATACCCTCGGTCATCGTCACCACCGGGTCGAGTTTGGCGTGGCGCTCGGTGAACCAGCCGTCGTAGTCGCACCCCAGGCCAAAGAGCGCGGCAACCTGACGCGCATCCTTGCGCGACTCCATACCGGCCATCAGAATGACCATATCCACCGGGATGCGTCGTTGCTTGCCGATCAGCGTATCTTCAACCTGGATGATCAACTGGCCCTCTTCGCCGGGACCACGGGCCGCATCGGTGACCTCGGCCACCCGTCCGCGGATGAAGTGCGTGCCCTCAGCCAGCACGCGATGGTAGAACTCCTCGTAGTGCTTGCCGGAGGCGCGAATATCAATGTAGAAGTTGAACACCTCGGCCTCGGGCACACGTTCGTGGACCAGGTGGGCGAACTTGAGCGCGGCCATGCAGCAGGCCCGCGAGCAGTACTCGTGGTGGTTCTTGTCGCGCGAGCCGACGCAGTGAATAATGCCGACCCGTCTGGGCACGGTCACCCCATCGCGCAGCACCACGCGGCCCGCCGTCGGCCCGGCGGCGTTGACCATGCGCTCGAACTCCATACTGGTAAAGACATTCGCCAGGCGTCCGTAGCCGTACTGAGACACACGGCGGGCGTCGAACTGCTCGTAGCCGGTGGCCAGAATGATGTTCCCGACCTCCAGATCGACGAAGGTGTCCTTCTGATTGAAATCGATCGCATCGGTCGGGCAGACGATCTCGCAGGCCCGGCACTTGCCGCGCTGGAAGAACGTGCAGTGCTCGGTATCAATCACCGGGTACTTCGGCACTGCCTGGGGGAAGTTCCGGTAGACCGCCTTGCGGTAGCCCAGGCCGACCTCGAAGTTCTGGTCAATGATCCGCACCGGGCACTTCTCGACGCATGTGCCGCAGCCGGTGCACAGCTCCTCATTGATGAAGCGCGCCTTTTTACGCACGCGCACGGTGAAGTTGCCCACATAGCCGTGGACGGAGAGCACCTCGCTCCAGGTCAGCAAAGTAATGTTGGGATGGTTGGCCACGTCCACCATTTTAGGGGTGAGGATACAGGCGGCGCAGTCGAGGGTGGGAAAGGTCTTATCGAGCTTGGCCATATGGCCGCCGATGGACGAGTCGCGTTCGACCAGGTAGACGTGGTAGCCGGCATTGGCGAGTTCAAGGGCCGCGGTGAGACCGGCGATCCCTCCGCCGACGACGAGGGTGTTGGGATTAATATCCACGTAGAGCGGTTCCAGCGGTTGCTGGCGCACCGCGCGGTCAACGGCGCCCTTCACCTGCGCCTTGGCCTTCTGGGTTGCCGCCTCGCGGTCATCGGTGGCCCAGGAGCCCATCTCGCGGATATTGGCCATCTCGAAGAGATAGGGGTTCAGGCCGGCGCGCTGGCAGGCGGTGCGGAAGGTCTTCTCGTGCATATGCGGCGAGCAGGCGGCCACCACCACACGGTTGAGGCCGAGTTGCTGAATATCCTGCTCGATCAGCTCCTGCCCCAGGCTCGAACACATGAACTTATAATCGCGTGCCACAATGACGTTGGGTTGCTGGCCGGCCCACTCGGCGACCTCTTCGACCGCCACGGTATTGGCGATGTTATGGCCGCAGTGGCAGACATACACCCCAACGCGCTCGCCGTGCTCCGCTCCTGGCGTCGCGTGGTGAGCGTGCCGGGCGCGATCGGGGGTCTCAGCGTTCATAGACTATTCCTCCTCCGGCATCTGCGGAAGCGGCAGGCTCTGGTCGTTGCGGCGCGGCTTCCGTTTAGGGGCGGCCTCGGCTTCAGCCGGCGGAGCGGCGCCGATCCTGGCCAGGGCCGGGCGGGCATCGATAAACTCCTTGCCGATCCCCACCGCGGCGGGCGGCAGGCCAAAGGCCAGCCCCATCAACTGGGTGAAGAAGAGAATGGGGATGCGGTACTCCGTGCCGAACATACTGTTGACACTCTCCTGGAAGGCATCGAGGTTCAACTGGCACATAGGGCAGAGAGTGACGATCATGTCGGCCTGGTAGTCGGCAGCGTTCTTGAGCAGGCGGCGGATCAACTCCAGGGCCACATCGCGGCTGATCTGGGTCATGTGCCCGCCGCAACAGTGAGCCTTGAGCGGGAAATCCACCACCGTGGCCCCCAGGGTGCGCATGAGTCGGTCGAGCGAGGTGGGGTACTCGGGGTCATCGAAACGCTCCCGGAAGCCGGGGCGCACCACCAGGCAGCCGTAGTAGGGCGCCACGCGCAGCCCGCGCAGGGGCCGGCGCACCGTCGCCGCCACTCGCTCGTAACCCACGTCGTTGACCATCACATCGAGCAGATGGCGCACCCGCAGGCTGCCGGGTTCGTAGCTCAACCCACCGGCGGCCAGCGCGTTGTTGACATCGTTGGTCAGAGCCGGCGACTCGCTCAGATAGTGATCAACCTTGCTCAGGTTCAGAAAACAGGCGCTGCAGGGCGCCACCAACTGGCCCCTGGCAGCGCCATTGGAGCCATTGGTCTGCCGCGCGGCCAGGGCCAGGTTGCGGCTGACCAGGGCGTAGGCCCGCAGCCGGTTGACGGCGATGAACTCGGTCGCCCCGCAGCAGTTCCAATCATCAACTTCGGCAAACTCAACCCCTAGCTGCGCAGCCACCGCCATCAGCGACGTGTGGTACGCGCCAGCATTGCGCTCCAACGAGCAGCCTGGATAGTAGCCGTAGCGCATAGCTCTCCCCCTGTCATCGGGTCGCGGCAATAGCTACCCTTCCCGCCGCCCTGCGGAGCGGCAGTGGGTGGATGATCCTTATCGATACTGGACGTGGCTCGCAGCGTTGCTCTTTAGACACCCGTTCGGCTTCACCGCGCACCACGGGTATGAACAACGATTCGCCCGGGAGGGCCGCGCCCTCCCCAACCCTCCCCCTGGAGGGGTAGCCCTGGGAATGGGCAGGCTGCGCCCTCCCCGGCGCTCTCGCGCACAGGCCAGTTCACGTGAGTTGAGCGGCGGCGTCAATCTCGCGGGCGCGGTCCAGAATGGCTTTCAACTGATCGATCTGCCGGATCGGCCGGGGACTGAGATCGAGACGTTTGCGTTTGAGCAGGCCCATACCGAGCGGCGCCATCTTCAGCGCGTCGAGGGGGCGGTGGCTGAGGTAGTAGCGCGTGATCAGCCCCAGTTCGAAGCTACGCCCGTAGTTCTCCACGTGATCGACAAAGGTCTGCGCGAAACCCGGGGCCCTGGGCGCGCTGGTCTGGGCGCTGTAGCCGGCCTTGATCGCCATGCGTTTGAGGGTGTACATCACATCGGTGATGCGGATCTCCTGAGGACAGCGTTCCATACAGTAGTAGCACGACACGCAGTACCACGGCGTATTGCTGCGGAGCACGGCATCGCGCATCCCGGCGGCAATCATGGCAAAGAGCGCTCGCGGGGTGTGGTCCATGTCCGGTCCTGATGGGCAGGAGCCGCCACATGTGCCACACTGCAGACATGCCTCAAGGCGGGGATCAACCGGGGCTTCGGCAACAACTTCGCGGAAAAAGTCAGAAGTGCGCGACAGGGATGCGGACGTCGCCATGAATGCCTCCTCACTGAGTATGCCCGATTCGCCCTGGAACCGGAGTTCAAGGCAAACGGCGCCATGCGCCTGTCCGCATCACGGGTTCTGGCCCTCATCCGGGCCACAACTGGTGTCTGGACAGGCTCGTAGAGGCCAACTGCGTGTCGCAGCGCAACGATGAGATAATCTCAACGCTTCGGCGGGCGTAGCACCGAAGATTACTATATGACAAGAAAGGATATGGATTGCAAGGAATATATCATGTTCCGATATGAGTACCGGGGATGGCTTGATAACTTAGCGCGACGTTCTATTAACCATGGACGGGCATGCGGCTGCGCCGCGCACTATGAAAAACGTAGAGGCGCAGCAGTGCTGCGCCTCTAGACACAGATCCTCTCGCCAGAGAGGGGCGTGGGGGGCCTGTGGAGGTGTGGAGATGAAGGCAGGGATACGTTGTACGTTTCACACCTCTCCAGCTCTACACCTCCGCAGAGAGAACCCCGGGTTGCCCTCTGTTCCTATCAGACGCGCCCCGGCGGGCCTGGAACTCGGCTGCCTGGTACATGAAGGCTTCGAGGCGGGTGGTGAGGTTGGTGCCGCCCTGAGCATCGAAGGCAATATCAAGCCAGGGAAGCTGATCGAGATCAACACGCAGCCGCGGCGCAATCGCCGCGGTGATGATCCCCGGCATGCACGAGAAGGGCATGACGTTGATCACCCCGCATACCCCCAGGTGGGCCAGCTCCACCGCTTTCCCTATCGACAGCAGACACTCGTTGCCCAGGTCGGTGGAGTAGTATGGCTCGACATAGCGCATCAGCCGGGGGATAGGGGTCTCGTGGGGATGGTCGAGCAGGTGCGCCACCGGGCGCGCCAGGCGATGTTCGAGCATGCGCTGGTAACGGTCAATGAGGGCCATGCGCGCGCGGGCCAGGGG
>Ga0116210_1000557_pt1 | contig 36312 bp, 31 predicted proteins | sample TshhotsprinmetaG_FD_94483 | JGI IMG/M metagenome (GOLD analysis project Ga0116210, IMG submission 94483) | Hot spring microbial communities from South Africa to study Microbial Dark Matter (Phase II) - Tshipise hot spring metaG | ecosystem: Environmental > Aquatic > Thermal springs > Hot... | reverse complement strand
GTCCATTCCGATAATGCCTGCTGGTGAGTCATGCCCGTCCTCCCATATCACGGCTGTAGGGATACATCCACGATATGATACGGTTGCGCGTGACTCACCTCATATACCTACCCCCAAAAGCCAGGGAGGGGGCGGCCATCCCAGAGATGCCCCATGTTCATCTCGTCGTTGTGCGGCGCAGCCGCGTGGATGTCTGAGGTGAACATATGGGGAAACCGGGTTTCCCCACCCCCCTCCCTGAGGGGAGAAGCCCGGTTCCCTCCCCCAGCGGGGGAGGGCCAGGGAGGGGGCGGCCCTCCCGAAGACGCCCTATATTCATCGCGGCGTTGTGCGGCGCAGCCGCATGGGAGTCTAACGTGAACATAGGGAACCCGGGGTTCCCCAACCCCCTGCCTGTGGGGGGCGCCAGCCGCTCCCAACCGCGGTTGGAGAATGGGGAACCCGGGGTTCCCCAACCCCCTGCCTGTGGGGGGCGCCAGCCGCTCCCAACCGCGGTTGGAGAATGGGGAACCCGGGTTTCCCCATGCCCCCTCAATCGTACCCCTCAATATACAGATTGATCATCTGCTTCCAGTAGGGCCAGTCGTGGCACCAGCCGTCCCACAGACGCAGGGCATTGCCGATGCCTCGCTCCCAGAGTTGCCGCGAAAGCAACTCGTTGGACCATGCGCTGGGGTCGTCCCGACCGATAGCCAGGATGATATCGGTTTCGCGGAGGCGCTCGAGGAGCTGGGGGTCGGTCAGGTTGGGAATGAAATCTACCGGATTGTGGTAGTAAAGGCCCTGGGTGTAGTGACTGAAGAAGCGTCGGACGTCGTAGAGACCGCTGAGCCCGATGACGCGCCGCACAATGCCGGGATGCCGCAGGGTGAAGATCACCGCCTCGGTCGCTCCGAACGAGCAACCGGTTGCCATCAAGTAGCGGTTGGGGTTGATCATGCGGACGAGCGGCAACACCTCGGTGAGAAGGTAGTGCTCGTACTGCTCCTCGCGCCACATCCGCGAGTCGGTATCGCGGGTGTCGTTGTACCAGGTTTCGCTGAACACGCTATCCACGCAGATCAACTGCAACCAGCCCCGCTCCAGGCGGTGGGCCAGACTTGCGACCATACCGCGATCTTCGTATTCAAAGAAGCGTCCGTAGGAAGTGGGAAAGACCAGACAGGGCGCGCCCGCGTGGCCGAAGATGAGCAGTTCCATGTCACGGCCCAGCGCGTGGCTGTACCAGCGGTGATAGTCTCGACGCATATGTTCAACGCTCAGGGGTGCAGAGGCGGTTCCTGAAGGCGGAATGATACTCGCGGGGGGGCGGTATTGTCAATGCGTCCCCGTCGCCCCCTGGCGCCGGTTGGATGAGGGTGCAGGCGCCAGCATACGCAGGAAGGCGAACTTCACCACTTCGAACCAGGCCATGGTCAGGCAGAGAAACAGGCCCAGGGCCCCGTCGCGCCAGCCGCCAAGGCGCACGTAGCGACGCCAGAATTCGCGGGCAGGGGCGCCGAGGAAGTTGCGCCAGCGCGCGCGGCGGCCCTCTTCGGCCAGGGTGCGGGCCTCGGCCAGGGCGTAGCGGCTCTGCTTGATCCACAGTTCATCGAGGCGCTCGATGTTGAGGTGCACCAGGTGGCCGTGGAGCATCCCCGGGGGGCCGGCAAGGCGCGGGAACTCGTGAACGTGGCGGCGCTCGTCGTAGTGGGCGGCGTCGCGGCGGAGCAGCCGTAGTTGATGGTCGGGATACCAGCCGCCGCCCCGCAAGGTTTGGCCGAAGAACAGATTGCGGCGGGGGATCCGATACCCGTTGCAGGCGGACGGCAACGTCTGGAGCACGGCGCGCACCTCGGCGGCCAGTTCGGGGGTAACGCGCTCATCGGCATCGAGGAACAGCACCCAGGTACCGCGGCTGAGAGCCAGGGCCTGGTTGCGCTGGGCGGGAAAGCCGCGCCAGGGGGCGCGGATCACTCTGGCGCCGTGGGCGGCGGCAATCTCGCCCGTGCGGTCGGCGGTGCGCTCGTCGAGCAGCACGAGGACTTCGTCGGCCAGGCCGGCCACGCTGGCCAGGCAGCCGCCGATGTGCCGCTCTTCGTCACGAGCGATAATGGCGACAGTCAGGTGCATGGTCCTGAGGTGAACATATGGGGAAACCGGGTTTCCCCACCTGCGGTGAGCCTGTCGAACCGCACCCCTGCCTGTGGGGGCGGCAAGCCCTCCCCACTTCACATCGAAAGCGACCCCTTGCGAAACTCGGAGCGATCGAGGCGGGCGTTGATCAGTACGGGGCGGCCAGCGCGGGCGCGGGCGCGTGCCTCGGCCAGGGTGTCGGCGATCAGCTCGGGGTCGTCGAGCAGCAGGCCCTCGGCGCCGAGCGCTTCAACGGCGCGGTGGTAGGCCGAGGGGGCGAGGGTGGTGCCCACATCGTCGCCCAGGAGCGCCACCTGGTCACGGGCGATCTGAGTCCAGCCGGCGTCATTGCCCACCACGCCGATCAGCGGGATGCCGTGGCGGGCGAAGGTGTCGAACTCGACCAGGCTGTAGCCGAAGGCGCCGTCGCCGAAAAGGGCCCAGATCTCGGCCCCGGGTCGCGCCAGCGCGGCTCCCAGGGCAAAGCCAGCGCCGATCCCCAGGGTGCCGAACGGTCCCGGATCCAGCCAGCGGAGGGGGCCGCGGGGACCGATGATGTAGGCCGCAGTGGCAACAAAATCGCCCCCGTCGCCGATAACGATGGCCTCATCGGGGAGGGCGGCCTCGATCTCGCGACAGAGGTGCAGCGGGTTGAGGTAGGCGCCCCGTTCTTCTGCCATACGGGCGATCTCAGCATCGCGCTCGGCGTCGCGGGCGCGGAGCCGTTCGCGCCAGGCGTTCCAGCGTGCCCCACCCTGCACCCGCTCGGCCAGCGCGCGCAGGGTGTACCCGGGGTCGGCCCGCAGCGCCAGGGTCGGGCGGCGGTTGAGAAATAGTTCGGCGCGGCTGCGATTGACGGCGATGTAGCGCGCGTCGCGGCGGATGTGCCGCCCGTAGTCGAGGCGAAAATCGCAGGGCACCCCGGCCAGGAGCACCAGATCGGCTTCGCGCAGGGCGGCGCGGCGCTGGTGGCGCATAACCAGCGGATGGGCGCGTCCGAGCAGGCCACGCGCCCCGCCGGAGAGGTACACCGGCGCGCCCAGGGTCATTACCGCGCGCGCCAGGTCGTCAACCGCGCCGACCTCCAGCAGCGCCTGCGCGCCGATGATGAGCAGCGGCTGGCGCGCGGCGGCAACGAGCGCAACTGCCCGCTCCAGCGCGCGCGGCGCGGGCAGCGGCGGTGTGGCGGCGCGTGGCGCGGCAACGGCCACCCGCCGCGAACCGGCGAACAGACGGGCCAGATGGAGGTTCAGGTAGAGGCGGGTGGCGCGGGCGGCCGGGCTGGTTCCCCTGGCCGCGCCCAGATAAAGCTGCCGCACCGCGGCCTCGGGGTACAGCAGATCGACGGGACACTCCAGAAACACCGGGCCGGGCACGCCGCTCCGGGCCTCATCGAAGGCCCGCGCCAGCAAGGGCGCCAGGTCGGCCACACGCCGGGCAGCGCCGGCCCACTTGACGTGGGGGCGCAGCAGGGCCATCTGGTCAATGTCTTGCAGCGCACCGCGACCCTTGAGCAGAGTGGCGGTGGCGCCGCCAAGGAGCACCACCGGCGACTGCGCGATCTGAGCGTTCTTCACCGCCGTAACGGTGTTGGTGAGACCCGGCCCGGCAGTCACGGCGGCCACCCCCGGGCGGCCCGTCAGCCGGGCCAGGGCATCGGCGGCAAAGACCGCCGTGGCCTCGTGGCGGGTGTCAATCACGCGGATGCCCCGCTGCCGGCAACTGACCAGGATCGGCGAAATGTGACCGCCGCACAACGTAAATACGGCCTGCGTCCCCCGGGCCTCCAGAACCCGCGCAATCACCTCGCCCCCGTGCATGCCTCCTCCGGTGGATGGAACGTGGCCGCTTGCCGCTGGTATCATACCATTTTTGGTTTTAGATTTTGGATTGTGGATTGCCACACTGGGCAGCACAACGCCTAAAACCGCTTTAAGCAATGCGGCATCATCAACGGTAGTTGGTATCATACCAGATGTTCTGAGGTGAACATATGGCGAAACTGGGTTTCCCCGTGCCCCCTGCCGGTGGGGCGCCAGCCGCTCCCACCAGCGGTTGGGCCATGGGGAAACCGGGTTTCCCCACCTGCGGTGAGCCTGTCGAACCGCACCCCTGCCGGTGGGGCGCCAGCCGCCCGCAACCGCGGTTGGGACACGGGGAAACCGGGTTTCCCCGTGCCCCTGCCCACGGGGAGGGTGTGGGCGGCGTAGCCCGCCCACGTTGCGCTCGAGGGGGCGCGGGGAAACCGGGTTTCCCCGTGCCCCTGCCGGTGGGGCGCCAGCCGCTCCCAACGGCGGTTGGGCCATGGGGAAACCGGGTTTCCCCGTGCCCCCTGCCGGTGGGGCGCCAGCCGCTCCCAACGGCGGTTGGGCCATGGGGAAACCGGGTTTCCCCGTGCCCCTGCCCACGGGGAGGGTGTGGGCGGGCGCAGCCCTGCCACACCGTCGCCGGGCCGCGCGCCTCACAGGCGCGCAGGCGCCTCCGCACCCGGCGCTGGCGTGTGCTACAATATGCGCAAGAAACCTGACCCGGGGGGCTTATGCCGGAGTACATCAGCACCATTGGCCTGGAGATCCACGCCCAGGTCCGCACGGCCTCGAAGATGTTCGACGGATGCAGCGCCGACTACGCCGGCAGCCCGCCGAACAGCCGCGTCTCGGTGGTGAGCCTGGGGTTGCCCGGGGCGCTGCCCGTTGTGAATGCCAGGGCCATCGAGTATGCGGCTCTCTCCGGGCTGGCGCTCAATTGCACGGTCAACCAGCGTTCGATCTTCAGTCGCAAATCCTACCCGTATCCCGATCTCCCCAAAGGTTTCCAGATCACCCAGTACGACGAACCGTTGTGTTCCGATGGCTGGATCGAGATCCGCCTGGCTTCCGGGGCCACCAGACGCATCGGCATCGAGCGCCTGCACATCGAGGAGGATACCGGGCGTCTGATCCACGCCGATGACGGTTCTTCGCTGATTGACTACAACCGCAGCGGCGTGCCGTTGATGGAGATTGTCACCCGCCCCGACATCGCCACTCCCGAGGAGGCCCGGCTGACCTTCGAGAAGATCCGCCAGATCCTGGTGTGGATCGGGGTGAACAGCGGTAATCTGGAGGAGGGCGCCCTGCGCTGCGACGCCAATGTGAGTGTGCGCCCGGCAGGGCAGGCCGCCTACGGGGCCAAGGTCGAGATCAAGAATATCAACTCCTTCCGTTTTGTGGAGCGAGCCCTGGCCTTCGAGATCCAGCGGCAGATCGCGGTGCTGGAAGCCGGTGGCGTGGTGACCCAGGAGACGCGGGGATGGGACGAGTTTCGCGGCGAAACTGTGGGCCAGCGCTCCAAAGAGTACGCCCACGACTACCGCTACTTCCCTGAGCCCGACATTCCGCCGCTGGTGCTGAGCGCGGAGTGGATCGCCGCGCGGCGGGCCGAGTTGCCGGAGCTGCCCGACGCCCGTCGGGCGCGCTTCGAGAGCGGATATGCCCTGAGTCCCCAGGACGCTGATCTCCTCACGCTGGAGCGCCCGATCGCCGACTACTTCGAGGCGGCGGTGGCGGCGGCGCAGGCTGTGGGCGGCACGCCGAAGGACGTGGCGAACTGGGTGTTGAATGAAGGCTTCCGGCTGCTGAAGGAACGCAACGAGCCGGCGGTGCGTCTGGTGGAACGCATGCCCGTGGCTCATCTCGCCGCGCTGATCGATCTGGTCGCGAGGGGCGCCATCAACCGCAATGTCGCCAAACAGGTGTTCGAGGCCAGCTTCGACAGCGGCGCCGACCCGGCGCGCCTCGTGGCCGAGCAGGGCCTGACGCAGATCAGCGACAGCGCGGCCCTGGCGTCGGTGGCCCGCGAGGTGATCGCTGCCAACCCCAGAGTGGTCGCCGAGTACCGCGGCGGCAAAACCAGCGCCATTCAGTACCTGGTCGGCCAGATGATGCGCGCTACCCGTGGGCAGGCCAATCCGCAACTGGCCCGGGAGTTGCTGGAGGCGGCGCTCGCAGCGGAACAGTAGCTGGCGCACATGCAGACGGCGGACACCAATGAGCACAGCAGACGACCATCGCTCGCCCGGCCCTCTGGAGCTCATCGACTCGGCGCGGACGAAGTACACCGCGGCCCTGGGGCGCCTGCGGCGCGGTTACCTGGAGCTGGCGCTGTTGAGCCTGCACGGCAGTGTGGAAGATGCCCTGCGGGCGCACGGCCTGCGCCTGAATCTGCCGGCCGCCCGTGAGGAGCTTCCCGAACTCCTCGACGCGCTGACGCGGGTCACCCTGGCGCCGCTCAGCCCGGCGGAGGCCGAGGGCGTGCGCCGCATGCACCGCCTGCGCAGACGCATCGCCCACGGTGAGCACGTGGTCGTCGCTGGCGAGACGATTGACGCCTACCGGCGCCTGGCCGCGCGCCTGCTGCCCCGGTACGGGGTTACCGTTATTCCACCGGAGGAGCCAGAGGCCACCCTGCTGACAGGGGCCGCCCAGCTCGAGGCCCCGGAGGCAGCCATGGGGCGAGCCGGCCTGCTGGCGAGGCGCGGGCGACGCGATACGCGCGTTGCAACGGTGGAAAGTGGGCCGCGCCGCGAGCGCACTGTCTACCCCGATGCCGAACTGGCCCGGTACGTGGGGCGCGTGCGGCCCAGCCGCGCCACCAGCGAGCTGCCCCTGGCACGGCAATTCAGCCGCGGGCGCGGCCCCGAGGCGCTCTGGAACGGCGCGCCGGCCTGGCTCTTGCCCGCGCTGATCGTCTTGAGCATCTTCCTGGTGGGGGCAGTGATATCCATCAGCGTGCAGCAGCGCAGGACAGCTTCGCCCATGCCTACGGCGATCCTCGCTGCAACAGCGGGCTTGCCGGGGAGCCTGTCGCCGTCACTGGTGGCGCGCCCCGAGCCAGGGACAGAAAGCGGCGCGCTGACAGGCAACGAAGGGGCGCCACCGGCAACCGCAGTGGCGCTCCCCCAATTCACTGCAGGTCAAACCGTCTACGTCCGTGGCGAGGTCGAAGTTCTGAGCGTCCGGGCGAACCCGGGCACCGGCGCCGGCAACCCGGTGATCTTCGGCCTGGGGCCAGGGACGGCGGTAGAGGTGCTGAACGGCCCCATCGAGGCCGACGGCTACACCTGGTGGCAGGTACGCAGCCCCCTGGGCGAGGGGTGGTGCGCGGGCCAGTACCTGGAGGCGCGGTAAGGTCGGGCCGAAGCATGCGCCGCGGGCCAGCGCCGGGGCAATACGCCAGCACGTGGCGCGTGCTTCGGCCTACCATCGCCCCGAGCCGACAGCGCGCCCGGGTGACGAGGCGACCGATGCGGGGCCGAAGCATGCGCCGCGGGCCAGCGCCGGGGCAACATGCCAGCGCGTGGCGCATGCTTCGGCCCACCATCGGACGTGGGTGACGAACAGACGCCGGAGTGGCGAAATGGCAAACGCTGCGGTCTTAAAAACCGCTGGGGGCAACCCCTTACGGGTTCGAGTCCCGTCTCCGGCACCAGCACTGCAAAGCTATGAAACGCCTCTCGGTCGATCGGCAAGATCGGCAGGGAGGCGTTTCATGTAGCCAATTATGTAGCCAAAGTCGGAGCGTCTGTAGCCGTCCACGGCTGTGTGTAGCCATACGCCGTGAGTCAGGGCATGAGTCGCTCGGAAATCCCTTACAGTTCCCGCCCTTCCTGAGCCGCCCCAACTCTGAGATTTGCCACACCCTTTAGCCCGCACATCCGAGCGGCTCGCCGCGATACTCCAACCATCAACCCCGGGCTGACGCACCAGGAGGTTGGAGATGAACAGCAACCGAGCCCCTTGTGATTTCCGAGCGACGCTCGCCTTCACCGCCTTCGTCCTGTTTGCCTTCGTGCTCCTCGCCGCGCTGCTAGCCCCCGGCGCCATCCCTCTGCTGCCGGTGCTGCCCACGCTGATCGGGCTGCTGCGCGTCTCGTTGAGGGCGCTGGAGGGTGGCTGAGGGCGAGAAGGTGGGCGAGGCATCAAGCCGTGGGCGCCTCGCCCATCTCATCGAGCCGGCGCAGCTCCTCGCGGGCCTCGGCGAGCTCGCGGCGCATACCGAGGCGTTCGAAGATGTCGATGGCCTCGAAGATTGAGGCGCGAGCGGCTGACAGTTCGCCGCGCAAGGCGTGAACTTGTGACCACACGCGATGAATCTCACCGACGTAACGACGATGCTTAAACTCCCGGCCCAGCACATTAGCTTTCTGCAGCCGCACCACGACCTCAGCGAGTTCGCCGCGCCGTAGGGCAATCTGCGCCAGAGAAAGCCATCCCGTAACCATCGCGCAGTGGAAGTCCTGCTCGGCGCCCTCGAGGGTCAGAAAGAGCGCCTCTGCCTCCTGGTAATCCCCTGCAAGGAAGTATGAGTCGGCGATACAATAGCGGTAAAGGTATCCGTTCAGGGAGGGGCAATTGCCCCGGGTTTGAGTTGCGAGAAATCGCACGATCCGGCATACTACCGCTATGGACGAGCCGCAACGCCCCGCTGAACTGAGCGAGGACGCGTGGCAGGCGACCCCACCGGAGGTGCGCCAGTTTATCGCGCTGCTCGTGATGAAACTCGCGGCGTTGGAGCCACGCCTCAACCAGAACTCGCAAAACTCGTCCAGGCCCCCTTCCTCCGATCCCCCGTCGGCGCCGCCGCGACCAGCCAAAACCCACGGGGCAGACCCGGGACCAAAGGTGCGCAACCGGGACATCCCGACCAGCACCGCGACCTTATTCCGACGGAACGACGCCAGGTGTGCTGGGCGCACCTGATCCGCAATCTGCGCAGCCGGGTCGATGCCAAAGGGCGCTGGCAAGCCGATGCCGCCGATCTGCTCGCCCTCGCCGCGCTCGTCTTCGCAGTACGAGTACCGCAATGTCCCTGCTCGCCGCCAAGCTCTTCTGCCCTCCGCCCCGGCCCGGCACCGTGCTCCGCCAGGGGCTGCTCGCACGGCTCAGCGATGGGCTGGCGCGCAAACTGACGCTGGTCGCTGCGCCCGCCGGCTACGGCAAGACCACGCTGGTCAGCGCGTGGGTCGCGGCGGTCGACCTGCCGGCCGCCTGGCTGTCGCTCGACGCTGACGACCGCGATCCCGTCCGTTTCTTGAGCTACGTCCTCGCCGCGCTCCAGACGGTTCGGCCGACCCTGGGCCGCAACCTGCTGACCGCGCTCCAATCTCCACAGCCCCCACCACTTGAGGCCCTCCTCACCGATCTGCTCAACGCGCTCGCCGCCCTGCCGGAGCGGCTCATCCTCGTCCTCGACGACTACCATGTCATCGACTCGGATCTGGTCGACCGCGCGCTCGGCTTCCTGGTCGCCCACCTCCCGCCTCAACTCCACCTGGTGATCGCCACCCGCGAGGATCCCGCGCTGCCGCTGGCGCAGCTACGCGCCCGCGGCCATCTGAGCGAGCTTCGCCTCGCCGACCTCTGCTTCGACGCCGACGAGGCGGCCGCCTTCTTCGCCGAGGTTATGGACCTGCGGCTGCCGAAGGCCGAGGTCGCCGCACTCGTGGCCCGCACCGAAGGCTGGGCCGCCGGCCTCCACCTGGCGGCGCTTTCCCTGCGAGGCCATCAGGACGCAGCCGGCTTCGTGCACTCCTTCTCCGGCAGTCAGCGCTTTGTGCTCGACTATCTGCTCGAAGAAGTGCTCCACCAGCAGCCCGCGCTGCTCCAGCAGTTCCTGCTCCGCACCTCAGTGCTTGACCGGCTCTGTGGCCCGCTGTGTGACGCGGTCCTTGCCATGCCTGTCGGAGCCGGGCAGGCGACCCTTGAAGCCATCGAACGCGCCAATCTGTTCCTCGTTCCACTGGACGACCAGCGTTGCTGGTATCGCTACCACCATCTGTTTGGCGAACTGCTGCGGCAGCGCCTCCCGCAGGAGGCGGCCATGGACGCGGGTGCGATCGCCACGCTCCACCTCCGGGCGAGTGGCTGGTATGAGGCCCGGGGGCTGATGCTTGAGGCGCTGCACCACGCCGCTGCGGCCGCCGCCCCCGCTCGGGTGGCCGCGCTGGCCGAGCGCGCCTGGGCGCACATGGACAGCAGCTTTCAGACGGCCGCATGGTGCCGCTGGGTGGGCCAGCTCTCGGAGGAGGTGCTGCGCGTCAGGCCGGTGCTGTGCACCCAGTACGCCTGGGCGCTGATGGATACTGGCCAGACCGAGGCTGGCGAGGCCTGGCTGCGCCACGCCGAGCGCTGGTTGTCCGCTGCGCACAACATGGAGTCTGCGTCGCACGACGAAATGGCGTCGATGGTGGTAGTCGCCAGCGAGCTGCTGCCCAGCTTGCCGGCGCGGATCGCCGCCGCCCGCGCCTACCTGGCCCAGAGCCGCGGCGATTTCGTCGCGGCCCAGCAGTATGCCGCCACCGCGCGGGACCTGAGCGCTGAGACGGAACCGCTGCTGCACGCCCAGGCGACCGTGCTGGCGGGGGTGAGCCAGTGGGCTACCGGCGCCCTTGAGGCGGCCTATAGCGCCTTCGCCGCATGGGTCGAGCACACGCGCACGGCCGGCAACCTTGCGTTCGCCCTGGCAAGCGGCTTCTACCTGGCGGAGATCCGGCTTGCCCAGGGCCATCTGCGCGAGGCCGCCCGCCTCTACCGGCAGTTCCTCACCCTGGTACCGGCCGATCACGAAGCCCTCAGGATGGCCGCCCCACACCTGCACCTGGGTCTGGCCGTGATCGCCCACGAGCAGGGCGATTCCCAGGCCGCCACGCTGCACCTGCGCACCAGCAAGGAGCAGGGCGAGCAGGCCGCCCTGATCGACTGGCCCTTTCGCTGGCGTCTGGCCCGGGCCCGGATCGAAGAGTCGTCCGGCAACTGGGAGGCCGCCCTTGATCTGCTGGATGCGGCCGAGCGGCGCTATCTCCCCAACCCCGTCCCTGACCTGCGCCCCATCGCGGCGCTCAAGGCGCGAGTGTACCTGCGGCAGGGCAATCTCCTCGCCGCAACGGCATGGGTCGCGGCGTGCGGCGTCACTGCCACGGATGCCCTGAGCTACCGGCGTGAGTTCGAGCATCTGACCCTCGCGCGGGTCCTGATCGCTCGCTATCGCCGCGAGCACGTTGCCAGCGATCAGCACGACGTGCTCGATCTCCTCACGCGACTGCTTGCGGCAGCGGAGGCCGGCGGCAGGATCGGCAGCCAGATCGAGATCCTGCTGCTCCAGAGCCTCGCCCACGAGGCCCTGGGCGACAGTCGGCAGGCACACATCCCGCTGCAGCGTGCGCTGGAACTGGCCGAGCCGGAGGGCTACGTCAGGCTGTTTACAGACGAGGGCGCACCACTGGCACGGCTGCTCAGCGAAGCACAACGCGCAACGCGCAACGCGCAACGCGATCCGCTCGCCTCCTATCGTGCCGTGCTGGTAGCAGCGTTACAGCATACGGCCAGGGCACAGGTTGAGGAGGCCGGGGCTGCTTTGCGCTCTGCGCTCGAACGCTCAAACGCGTTACCAGAGCCGCTCACCACACGTGAGCGCGAGGTGCTGCGCCTGATCGCCGAGGGGCTCGGCAACCAGGAGCTTGCCGCACGGCTGCACCTCTCGCCCCAGACGGTCAAGGTGCATACGCGCAATATCTACAGCAAACTTGGGGTTACGAGCCGTACTCAGGCCGTTGCCAGAGGCCGGGAGCTCGGATTCCTGGAGCGGCCGTAACGCCCCTGGCCGCCAGCTCTACCCCGCTCGACACGCGTGAACGAGCCGGAGCGCCGTGAGCTATCGCCACGGTGCCGTACGCCGTTGCCCATGTTGCTCAGCCGTAGCGCGTTGGGCATACCTACCCCCGCAAATACCACCGCAGTGGTACGCCATGCGTGCCGCCGGGTGCTATCGTGGTGCTGTTCGAGCGCGTGGGCTGTGATGGAGCGTTGAGCGCCATCGGACGCCGGCCCCGCACCATGCGGGAACCTGTCGCGCAGGAGTGCGAGCATGGAGCAGCACCAATCTCCCAGGGCAACCCATGGCGAGCCGGCTGTCTACCAGATGAAGGTGCAGGGCCAGCTCAGCGCGGACTGGTGCGCCTGGTTCGACGGGATGACGATCACCCGGGACGCCGCTGGCGCAACGCTCATCACCGGCCCGGTGGCCGATCATGCCGCCTTGCACGGGCTGCTGCGCAAAGTGCGCGATCTCGGCCTGACGCTGCTCGCACTGAGCTCAAGCGAGCCGAGAGGACTGGACGGGTTAGCGGCAAATGCAGGTGACCGACCCGGCGCGTAGGTGATAAAGGAGATCCATGATGAACAATGTACGGAAAGTGGCGCAGGTGAGCACAGACACCAGGCCAGCGATCAGAGGAACTCGAATGAGCGAGGCAGCTATACCAGTAGCGACCACGGGGAGCCGGGTCTCCACGACGCGAATCGTCGGCGTCGCCGCGGTCGCCTTAGCCGTGTCGGCGTTCGTTCAGAACGCGGTGTTTGGGGGCACTGGAGCGCCTGCCTACAGCGATCCGCTTGATGTGGCGCTTACCTACCACGCCGAGAACCGGGGCGCCTTTGCCATCATTTCGGGTCTGGAGACTGTGAACATGGTGCTGCTCCTGTTGTTCGTCACGGCGCTGCACGGGCTCGCTCAGCGCCGGGGCGGCGCAGGGGCGGACTGGTCGCGGCTCGCGGTGGCAGCCGGAGCGGCTTGCTCGACGTTATTCGCCCTCTTCATTGCCACGCAGATCGCGGTTGTGCTCGCCGCAAGCAACCTGGCCGAGCCGAACCCTGCCTTCGCGTTGATGTGGCAGCTCCATGCCGCGGCCTTCGCGCTCGCGCTGCCCGCGCTCGGGGCGACCTTCATCGGCGCGGCGTTGGCCACCCACGCCAGTGGTTTAACACGGCCGTGGCAGCGGCTGCTCGGCGTGGCGGGTGGCAGCATGTCCATCGTGGCCGGGTCCGGAAACCTCGCCATCGCGGATGGGTCGCCACTGATATTCGTCGGGGTTCTGGGCTATTTTTTGTGGCTCGTCTGGCTCGTTGCCATCGGCCTACGGCTCATCCGTGGGCAGGGCTGACGTCGCTCTGGACGGGGCCATTCACAACACCTTCCTCCAGTATTCAAGACAAGGACTACCATGAGAACCCGGACAGCAGAACGCACCGCGCTAGAGGACCGGCAGGTTCCAGTCCAGGCGAAGCTCGCAGCAGCGTGGACCAGCTTCATATTCCTCTACCTCTACGTCGACTACCTCGCCCTGTACAAGCCCGGCGTTGTCGACGACATCCTGGCCGGTGTCGTCCACGAGTTCAACATCGGCCCAACCTTTGTCGCCATTGCGCTCACGGCTTTAGCCATCCCGATCCTCATGATCCTGCTCTCCACGACACTGCCCGCCGGTGTCAACCGCACCGTCAACCTCGTCGTCGCAGTGCTCTACATCCCCTTCTCGATGTACAACGCGGTCGGCGAGTCCTGGACCTACTCCTACTTCTACGGCCTCTCCATCGGACTCGAGGTGCTGCTCCTGGCCTTCATCCTGCGCGCCGCCTGGACCTGGCCCCGTGCCGCCTCGCCGTCGATGCCAGACCGCGTCGAACCCGGCCGGTCGCAGATCGAGGTGGGACGGTAGGCGCATGGCTCCGATCCGAACCGCCGGTCTGACCGAGAACTTCGGCGGTCTCCGCACCGTCAACGAGGCGGTCGTGAATGAGATCCCGATCGCGATGGTCGTGCTCTCCCACGCGCTGCCCTTGCCGGCCAACCAGCCGGCGAATAGCATCGCTGCCATTGTCACGACCGCCTTCATGATCCGCGGCGGCTTGCTGACCCCGCACTACCTGTTCTTCGCCTCGGTCGAGGCCGCCGCGCTGCTCTTCATCATCTGAACGGCATGGGCGTTGCGTGAGGCAATCCATCACCCGCGGGCCATCTCGTCAAGCTTGTCGGCTGAACCTTGGGTCGGCTATGGATACTACTGAGCCTGTGTGCCCCGACGAACCGCAAGCCGAACGAAATAGAGGAGTGATTACCAGTGCAAGCGATGACCTATCGAGCGTATGGCACACCCGACGTGCTCCAGTTGACCACTATCACCAGGTCCGTACCTGAGGCCGGCGAGGTACTGGTGCAGGTCCATGCCGCGTCACTCAATCAGGCCGACCTCTACCTGCTACGCGGTGAGCCGTGGGTCGCACGCCTCTCATCGGGGCTGCGCCGGCCGAAGCGCCCGACCCTCGGCGCCGACGTCGCCGGGCGCGTGGTCGCCGTCGGCGGCGGCGTGACAGAGTTTCAGCCGGGGGACGCGGTGTACGGCGACCTCGCCGCCTGCGGCTTCGGCGGGTTCGCCGAGTACGTCTGCGCCCGCGCGGAGGCGCTCGCGCCAAAGCCGGCCAGCCTCAGCTTCCCCCAGGCGGCAGCCGTCCCGATGGCGGCGGTCACTGCGCTGCAGGGGTTGCGGGCTGCCGGACCGGTGGAGGCGGGGGAGCGCGTGCTCATCCATGGCGCCTCAGGGGGCGTCGGCACCTTCGCCGTGCAGCTAGCGAAAAGCATGGGCGCCCACGTGACGGCAGTGTGTAGCGCCCGCCACGTGGAGCAGGCACGCGCACTCGGGGCAGAGCACGTTATCGACTATACCCGGGAGGACTTCACGCGGGATAGCCGGCGCTACGGCCTGATCCTGGTGGTGAATGGCCGGCGCTCGCTCGCGGAGTACCGGCGCGCCCTCAGCCCTCGGGGCCGCCTCGTCGTGGCCGGGGGCGACGTGGGGACGATTATGCAGGCGACGCTGCTCGGGCCGGCGGTGTCGATCGCCCGCGGTGTTAGGGTACGAGGCCTGGTTGCCCGCCCCAGCCGGCAAGACCTGATGCTCGTGGGCCATCTGCTCGACAGTGGCGCGGTCGTGCCCGTCATCGACCGCTGCTACCCGCTTGGCGAGCTCCCCGAGGCGATGCGCTATCTCGCGAGCGGCCACGCCCGCGGCAAGGTCGTCATCACGATGGAGCAGGCCGGCCAATGAAGGCGCTGCGTACGGTCGGGAGCGCCATGCTCATCGCGCTGTTCCTGGCGACCGTGACGCTTATCTGGCTGATGCCGGTTCAACCAGTGGGGGCCACGCTCATCGAGTCCACCGAGATCGCCCTCCCTCTCTGGCGGCTAGTCAAAGGCGTTGATGGCAAGCGATGGCGGCAGCGTGCTACGGGTGTGGCGTGACCGAGCGGATAACGGGGTACATGCGCACGCCGATCCCGGCGTAGCGGCGAGGAAGACAAAGGGATGATGTCAGATGATCACGATTCGCCCGCAGCGCCTCAAAGGTATAATGCTGGCGCTCACCGTATCGCTGTGCAGGTCAACCGCGTAGCACCGGACAAGGCCACGCTACAGTTGAGCGCAACCGATCCGTACCATTAGCGGAGATGTTGCCGGGCTCTGCACTGGCGTGATTTGATAGGATGCCTGGCGGTCGGCAGGTTGAAGCACTGCCCGGCGTTTCATCCTGGCAGCGGTGTCGCGGCGTTGTCCCGTAGCGGTGGGATGCCCGGCGCCTGCACGGAGTCGCGCTATTCAGGTCCTGATCACGCCCGTTCAGGTGTGATATAATCTGAGCGCGTTTCAGCAAGGCGTCCTCATCAGCGTCGCTTGTAATCTGTGTGTTCCTGATCGGAATATACGGTACGCGAGCGACGAACCATCGCATCAACGGCCTGTCCCTCGTGTAAACGACTCGCCCCGCGTTCGACTCCAGAACACCCCTGGTCGCCGCTTCACCTTTCTCCTGCCGATCCCAACCTAATCTACAGGTACATGGCGCACGCTCTAGAAGGATTGTGCACGTGAGCCTCAAACGAGCCACCGCGATCACGGTCATCCTGCTGTTTATGATGACCGCCTGTACCGGTTCCTCCTCTCCCGATGCTCAACTAGCCACGCCACGCGCCGGATCGATGCGGACATCAACCGCAACGCCCCTTTCCGCCACATCCCCGACCCTCATACCCACCCGGGCACAGCCAGCGGCTGCGCCAGCCGCAGCGAAGGGAACATACCTCATCAACCGGCGTGCCACCAGCGCGCACAGCACGCTCAAGAACGTCAATCTCGTGCTCTACCGCGCAACCCTGACCGATGATCGTCTGATCCTGCGTGTGGGCTTCCACAACGTCAGCGATGAAAGCTTTTACATTTCTGGTGGTCCCGGAGCCAGCGATCTTCTCCTGGTTGACGCCGCCGACACTACGTACAAGCCTGTCGAATTCAGCGACAATCTGGAGAATATCGATCCCCCGGATAATTTCATGCCCGGTCAGGCGAATGTCGGCAATGTCGCATTTCCGATACCGACCGGCCCCGCGCCTTACGAACTACGCTTCCCCACCTACGATGCGATCACGTTCGACCTCAATCAGCCAGTGTCATCAGCAGCACAGCCGATCCCCGAAGGAACGTACTCGCTGTCGGTTGAACTCTACAGTGGACGCAACGCACTCGTACCGGTCCGTCTGCGCCTTGACTCCGTCACGCTAACGCAGGAGGAGTTGACCCTCCAGGTTGCTTTCGTGAACACCCTTCGCCAGGGGTATGATCTCAGCAGAGGGGTAAAGGGCAGCGATGCGCGCCTGCTCGATGCCGAGTTTGCGGCGTATGAGCCGGTCAGCGTGAGCGACAATCTGGCGGAGACCATTGCGCCGCCGAAAGGATGGTTGCCAGGGCAGGCGCACACCGGGCAGATCACGTTTCCACGACCGGAACGCCTGGAAGAGGTCCGCTTCATCTTCCCCGACTATGCCGCTGCCACGCTGCGCTTCGATGCGTCTGGCCTGGCAGGCGCTGCGGTCACCTCGGCCACCGGCGGGACGCCGCCACCAACGGCGACGCCAACCGTGGAAGAGGTTGCGCTACGCGAACTGGAGCGTCTGCTGGAACGACAGGCGAAGGCAGTTATGACCGGCGATCTGCCCACGTATCTGGCCACGTTCGCTGAAGGTCTGCGCCAGGAACAGCAGACGATCTTCGCGCGCAGTCGCAACCTGCCGTTGAGCGATTATCAGGTACGTGTGTCGCCAGCAGAAAGGGTTGGGCAGTCTGACGTGAACAAGGGTCTCCTTCGCGATATTGATGTCCTCATCCGATATCAATTACGCGGCGTACCGGAAGACAATCCCTTCCAGCACACCATAGCCGTCACGTTTGAGCGCCAGAATAGCGGCTGGGTCATCAGCGAATACGATCTGGAAAAAAACCCGCCGTTCTGGTGGAGCGGTGATATCATCGTTCAGGAGACGCCGCACTTCTTGATCCTCGCCCGACCGGACGCTGGCGATGTTCTGGCGCAAGTGGTGCAGGAATGCGAACAGGCATATAGTGACATCCAGGCTGCCGGGCTTGAGCCGGAGGAGCGGCTTGTTGCATTCTACACAACTACCCAGGAGGATTTCACCGCGCAGACCGGGATGGGATCGCGCACCCTCGGCGCCGCGCTGTCGCTCTACGAACTGGCCGGCGAACAGATACAGCCGCTGGGACGGGTTTTCTACATCAACGGCGCGGCGTTCAAGGATCAACCTGATGACGGTGGACCCTTCGGACGACTGGCGACCATCCGGCATGAACTGGTACACCTGGCGCTGGCGCGCGAGACCCGGCCATTCACGCCGGTCTGGCTCGTTGAAGGCGCCGCGATGCACTACGCCGGGCAACTCCCGCCCGAGCTGCGGCGCCGCCTGGTCGAAGATGGCAGACTGGACTCCCTGAGCCTGGAGCGCCTCACCGGCGCCGAGACCCTTGGCGCTTTCGATCTGCTTGGTCAGCGAGTCGGATACGAATATCTGTTTTCTGGCGAGGTTGTGCGCTACCTGATCGAGACCAGAGGCGAAGCCTCGTTCAGGGAACTCTACCGCTATTTCAGCAACGTACCGCTGGAAAGAGTGCTCGACCGGGTGCCGCTGTTTTCGGTTGGTTTTGGCGCGCCGTTTGGCAAACTCAGCCAGGAAGTAACCCCGGAGGCCCTATCGAGCGTGTACGGACTGACAATTGCAGACCTCGATGCAGCGGTCAAGCAGCGATTGCAGGAGCAGAAGCCATAACGTGAAGTACGCTTCGCCTCGACCGCCAGCGCGGTCAGGTCGGCTGCCTCGCGGCGCCGGCCGATCAGCGGCGTCGCTGGCGCGGCAGGTTGCCAGTCGCCGTAGCTGGCGGCTCATCGTGGCAGGTGTGTGGCGGAACTATGCGAGGCTTCTCATGCCAGCATAAGGTGCGGGCTCTGCTCCGGGGTCCTCCAGGAGGGGGTGAGGACCAACCAGCGCATTCCAACGCCATAACGCCCGTCGGCGCTCATACGTTCTGTCCATCCCTGCCCAGGGGAGGGTGCGGAGGGATGTGGCCTTCCCATGGGAATCTCGGTGCATTCCTGTGATGTGTGGCGCAGCCGCATAGCTGTAGTGTTGTAAACACCACGTGAGCGCATTTGCGCACGAAGATGTTTATATACTACGGTCAGGACCATCGGCAAAACCATTCGACACAGAAAGGTCTCTGGCTATGCACCTCTACACTCGTCCCTGGTTCCTCGCCGCTCTGCTTGTCCTCCTGATCTCCTGCGGCGCCCCATCATCGCCTGCGTCGAACCAAACGACCGCGCCTGCGGCGCAAGGGGCAGAAGCGCCAGCAGTCTCGCCCTTTTCCACAGCCACAGCGATATCTAAGCCAACAGCGACGCCTGAGGCAGTCGAGCCGGGCGCCAGCCGGAGCGCTCCTTTACCCCTGGGTACCGAGCTGCGTTTTACGAACTGGGCCGTGATGATCAGCGCTGTCGTTCGGGGTGACGAGGCAGCCCGGGCTATTGCTAACGCCAACCAGTTCAACGACCCTGCTCCTCCGGGCTGGCAGTACCTCCTGGCAACACTGAAGCTGACTAATATCTCGACTGAACAGACGGCCAGGAGCGCACTGTTGGGTGTAGACGTGCGCGTCACTGGCCAGCGCAGCCTCCTCTACGACCGGGCCAGTGTGGTACCTCCGCGGCAGTTAGAGGGAGAGCTGTTTCCGGGGGGCTCCGTCGAGGGCCAGATCGCCTTCCTCGTACCCGTCGACGAGGGCAATCTGATGTTCTATGTGGCCGAGTTTCTCTCCTTCGATCGTAACGGGCGACGGTTCGTCGCTATTGATGAAGGCGCTGTTGTCCGTCCCGATTCGGTCCTGGCGACGCTGACACCAACCGACACGGGTGCCAGTCGTGCCAATCCTGCGCCTCTGGGTGTCACGACGATCAGCGAGAATTGGGAGATCACCGTGCTTGAGGCGCTGCGTGGCATCGAGGCTGCCAGGCGGGTTGCTGAGGCCAACATGTTCAATGAACCGGCGCCGGAAGGGGAGGAATACCTGCTCGCCCGTGTGCGCGCTCGCTATCTGGGCCGCGATGACCCCGACGTAATGGCACAGATCAGCCAGAGTGATTTCAGAGCCACCGGGGCTGCCAACGTTGTGTACGAACGACCGCTGGTAGTTGCCCCTGAGCCCCGATTGGACGCTTACCTGTTCCCCGGTGGTCAGGTAGAGGGATGGTTGGTGGTGCAGGTACCAGCGGATGAGACCGGGTTGACCCTGGTCTTCCAGCCTGGTTTCGCCCTTAGCGATAAGAACGTGCGGTTCTTTGCGCTTGAGTAGCCCCCAACCAGTCAGTTGATGGGCGCCTCTGCGGGTGGGATAATGATCTGTGCCTGCATCCGAGGCGGAAATAGGCGAAACCGGGTTGTCCTGACCTCCCTGCTCGCCGGGGTGGCAAGACCTCCTCACAGGGAAGGGTATGGGGAAACCCGGTTTCCCCATACCCCAACCGCTGTTGGGAGTGCCTGGCAGCCCAACAGACAGGGGCGTGGGGCGCCCCGGTTCCCCTGCGTTTATCAGTGTTCGCAGACCGGGCGCACGTGGTTTACCACAGAGAACGGAGGAAACGAGGTTATCCCCCACTACGGCCCGCCGGGTTGGCGGGCATGCCGGTCTTCCCGATCTGCGAGCTGTGCAGGAGGACCAGGGAAACGAGAACGCGTAAGGCCAGTCCAGGCTACTCCCCGGGGCCAGCAGAGCGAACGAGGCGCCCGGGGAACGACGGGCGCCGCGCGCTAGCTGCGCCGACACCGCGGGACGCTCCCGGTCTTGATCTCCTTACGGAGCGTGACGAGAACATTACGCTATTCAGACTTCTTTTCTGCTATACTAGTATGACACCGTCAAGATGACGGCTCTCTGGCCGCCTTGCGGAGGTGGATTGTTCACACACCTCTCTGTCTCCCGGGGGCCGCACGGCGAGCACTGACCCCTTCCGGGTCGCGCCTGGCTGTTCAGCGCTGCGGCTGCAAGGCGGCGTGGAACGAAAGGAGGGCCTGATGCTGGAGTATCTGACGCGCGATATGTTCCTGCGTCTCGCCGAGCCGGCGTCTGAAGGTTGCCTGTCGATCTACCTGCCAGTGGGTGAGGCCGGCGGGCGGGCCGCGGCCAATCGTCTCCGGCAGATCCTGCGTGGCTTTGAGCAGCAACTCGATGCCCAGGGTGTCGCTCCGGCGACGGTGGCCGGCCAGCTCCGCGCGGCCCGGGACCTGGTGGAGGATCTGGCCCACCGGATCAACGATCACGCGGCGTGCGCGCTGTTTGCCTGGCCCGATCGATCGGTCAGCTATCGCCTTGCCGGCCCGGTTGCGGAGCTGGTGGTGTTTGGTCAGTGGCCCCATCTCAAACCGCTGGTGCCGCTGGTCATGGAGCGCGGCACGTACTATGTGCTCAGCCTGGGCAAAGCAGGCGTGCAGCTTTTCGCCGGCAAGGGCGCCACGCTGGAGCCTCTCGATTTGCCCGGCGCTCCCTCCGGGCTTGATGAGGTGCTCCAGTACGACGAGTTCGAGCGCCAGTACCAGTTGCACCCCGGCGTGCCCGGCAAGGGCGGCGAACGCGGCCCGGTGTTCCACGGGCAAGGCGGCGCCGCGGACGAGCTGAAGTCGCAGATCCAGCGCTATTGCCAGCAGATAGACCGGGCGCTCCTGCGTGCCCTGCCCGAGGCGCGCGACCCGCTGGTGCTCTGCGGCACAGGCTACGTCCTGGCCATTTACCGTGCCGTCAGTCGCTATCCTGCAATCGCCGACGCTGCGATCGTCGGCAGCCCGGCGCGGCTATCTCCCGTCGAACTCGGGGCGCGCGCGTGGGAGATTGTGCGCCCGGACACGACGGAAGCGCGCCGTGCCGCGCGCGAACGCTACGAGGCCCTCGCGGCGCGTAACAACCACCGCGTTGCCGCGAAGCTAAGCCTTATCCTCCCCGCTGCCGCCGCCGGTCAGGTTGATACGCTCTTCGTTGCCCTCGATCGCGAGCAGTGGGGCCGATACGATCCGGTAACCGGCGAACTGCTGCTCCACGAGGCGCAACAGCCCGGCGCTGATGACCTGCTTAACCTGGCCGCGGTGCTGACTATGCAGTGCAGTGGGACGGTCTACGCGGCGCCGGCAGGTGAGGTGCCGGGTGAGGAGGGGTGTGCGGCCATCCTGCGACCGGGAGCGCCGCCAGCCGGCGCTCCTGCTCCGGCTGGCGCATCGGCAGAGTTGGCCTGATGGATGCGGGTGTGAACGGGCTGGCCCGTTCACACCCGCATCGTCCTTCTGCACCATACCTCAGTGGATTAAGTCGGGGTGATCCTCCAGCGTCCCCGCCAGATAGGCGGCAACAGCCTCATCAACACTAACCATGGGCGTACAGATGAGTTGCAGCCCGGCCCGACGCACACGCTGGCTCATAGGCGCGCCGATACCGTTGGCGATCACCACCCCGCAATCGGCTATCGGCGCCAGCATGGCGTCATGGTCATGGTGATGCTCGTGCGCGCTGGCTTCATCGGGGCCGTGGATATGCTGGCTGTGGCCGTGGTGCGCAGGTTTGGCTCGCACCTCCCGGGTCACCTCGCGCCCCTCCTCGATGGTTACCACCACATAGCTCCGCGCGCGCCCGAAGTGACGGCTAATCTGGGTTCCGTTGTTACTCACCAGGGCGATCTTCATACGTCCTCCAGCGGGCTCCGGGGTATCGGAGGCCCCGATGGTCCGGGGCACGGGACACCCGGGTCCCTCTGCGCTTCCGGCGGGGTAGAGTGAGACGCGCGACTATCCCCCAACGCGCTCTCCCGGGCTGCTCCCCCTTCGGCGCCTGTGTGCCAGTAGAATCTCACCTCGTTTGATGCGCGGGAGTGGCAGGACGTTACGACGGTCATCTGTGCGGCTGCGCCGCACAACACCGGAATGAAAATAATTATTCCTGGGAGGGCTGCGCCCTCCCAAACCCTCCGCGCTGGCGGGTTGTTTCCTGGGAGGGCGTAGGGGCGCGGCGGCGCCGCGCCCCTACGCCCAAACCCTCTCGCGCGCGAGCTATTTTCACCTCAGTTCCTACAGATCCACGAACACCTCGCCATTCTCCTCGGTTACGGGGTAGGTAGTCAGAGGTGTTGGCTCCTTACCCAGGGCGATCAGCGCCCGCGACCAGCCGGGGAGGCGCATCCCTCCAAGCCCGCGTACCCAGTCAAGGTTCTTCCCCGTCGTCAGATCAAACTGTGAGCCGTGCCAGGAGCATGTGAGCGTACTACCCTCCAGGTGGCTGCGATTCAGTGGCAGGTTCATGTGCGGGCACATGCCGTGGGCCGCGTAGATCTTGCCATTTATCCGCGCAGCTACGAGGTTCAAGTTCTTGCCGGTCACCTCCACCAGCCTTGCCTCCGGAAACTCTGCAGACGTGCCGATCCTGACGCGCATCGTTTTCCTCCTCAATCTGGCGTTACTCCGAGACCGTTGTGGCGCTTCGTGCGACCGTGAATGACCACGTGTACGTTTGCCCATTCGCAGTGACGGAGACAGTATAGCTGATCCCCGGGGTAAGCGGACTGCGCGGGATCACGACAATAGCATCCCGAGAGTCCAGAATGTTGCGCCCCAGGGCCTGTTGCCCCGGATCTGGATTCACATAACTGGTCTCGTCGAACACGCAGTGCGGAAGGGGTGTGCTGCCCTGCAGGAATGCCGACGCAGTCACGTTGGGCACGCGATCCCCCGGGCCGAGTTGCAGGATGATCGGCAGCCCGCTGGGGACGCTGTAGCCCGGGCAACTGGTGAGCGGATCGGGATACTCGCCGCGATGGACGGCCAGGGGGACGGTGGCGCCATCAGCCGGCCATTGTACGGGAAAGGTCACCGTTGGAGGCAGCCTGCCCAGCCCGCGGATCACGTCCAGCCCCGCTCCCATTTGCAAGTTGCCATCAGCCTCGCGATAGCTGCCAAAGCCAGCCTGCACCAATTCCGGGTCAATCACGCCAATGGCGTGAAAGGGACCCTGCATCCACGAGTCGATCGCCCACTCGTCAGGGGTGTTAACCTCGAAATGGGCAACAAGATTGCTGGATTGAGCGGCAGCCAGACCTTCCGGGGTGTACCACGGGTTGTTCGGGTTCTCCGTGTGTTCTACGACATCGTTCTTCACCATGTAACGGGCATGCAGCCAGTTGCCGTAGCTCCAGCTTGTGTTCTCAGTGACCGGCGGCAACCGGGCCATAGCCCGGTAGTAGTTCACATAATCAAGCCAGCCGACCCGGGCCGCCTGGCGAATCACCAGTGGCAGATGCACTGTCGCAGCCGACGTAGATCGCGGGTTGCCGGAAGCCCGGGCGCCCATCAAGAGAAAGAGCGCGGCAATACCGGTCAGGACGAGCGTGCTCACCGCTGTACGCTTGAAATGTCGCATCGGCCCCTCCTCTTGTTGCCCACGGGCGCTTGTCGTGTTCCTGGCGTGTCGTACAATACGTCCCGGCTCCTGCGTGTCGAAGCTGAAAGGCGCTCCATGCTCACCTGGCTGTTCTTCATCCTCTGTAGCGCGACCGTGGTCGTCGGTGGGGTCCAACTCTCCAAGTACGGAGACATTATCGCCGAAAAGACCGGCATGGGCCGGACCTGGATCGGGGTCATTCTGCTGGCCTCGGTGACATCGCTGCCAGAACTGTTCACCGGGTTGAGTGCGGTGGCGGTCTACCGGGTTCCCAACATCGCCGTAGGCGACGTACTGGGCAGTTGTATGTTCAACATTCTGATCATTGCCTTGCTCGACGCGCTCGGTGGCTCGGCGCCGATTACCGCGCGGGTCTACCAGGGGCAGGTGTTGACCGCTGCGTTCGGCATTCTGGCGTTGGCGCTCGTGTGTCTCAGCATCGTGGCCGCCGGGAGCATCCCGGCCGTTGGCTGGGTCAGTGTGGCCAGCGCCGGTTTCTTCGTCATCTATCTTTTCGCGATGCGCACCATTTTTATCTACGAGCGGCGCCGTATCGCGACCTTTGTCGAAGAGGTGGCCGAAGCGGTTAACTACGAGCACGTCTCCTTCCGGTATGCCGTGGCCCGTTTCAGCCTCAACGCGGTACTGGTGATCGTCGCCGCCACCTACCTGCCCGGTCTGAGCGCGGAACTGGCGGCCCTGACCGGCCTGGGCCAGACGTTCTTTGGCACGATGTTCGTTGCGCTCACCACGTCAATGCCCGAGGTGGTCGTCGCCGTCGCTGCGCTGCGGATGAACGCGGTGGACATGGCCGTTGGCAATATCTTTGGCAGCAATCTCTTCAATGTCGGGCTGATCCTGGCCCTCGACGACCTGTTCTACACCCCCGGCCCCTTGCTGGCGCAGGTCTCTGCCAGTCACATCCTCGCCGCCATCGCCGCCATTGCGATGACCGCGGTTGCCGTAGTTGGCCTGGTCTACCGTCTGGAGCGAAAAGCCTTCCTGGTGGCCCGCGATTCGCTGGGCATTATTGCGATCTACGTGGTAACGACGACTTTGCTCTACGGCGCCAGGGAATGACGGTATAATACCAATTACCGTTGATGATGCCGCATTGCCTGAAGCGATTTCAGGCGTTGTGCTGCCCAGCGTGGCAATCCACAATCCAAAATCTAAAATCCAAAATGGTATAACAGGAGGGCCGTTGCACTGCAACGGCCCCTATCCTTCTCGTCGTAGGTGGCGTCCGGAGGGTTTGGGAGGGCAAAGCCCTCCCAGGAAACAACCCGCCAGCGGGGAGGGTTTGGGAGGGCCGGGAGAGCACAGCCCCGCCGATAAGCTGCTCGATTGCAGCGTCAGCAGCGCCTCGAAGGCCGAACGCCGCGTCGCGGCTCAGGCCTCGATCTTTGTCCCCAGCACTGTCAGGAACTGGGCGATCCAGGCCGGGTGGGCCGGCCAGGCTGGAGCGGTAACCAGGTTGCCGTCGGTAACGGCCGCATGAACGGGGATCTTGGCGTACTCGCCACCGGCCAGTTCGACTTCGGGGCCAACGGCGGGGTAAGCCGAGACGGTGCGACCCTTGACCACTCCGGCCGCGGTCAGGATCTGCGCGCCGTGGCAGATTGCGGCCACGGGCTTGTTGGCGTCGAAGAAGTGGCGCACGATCTCCAGCACACGCGGGTTGAGGCGCAGGTACTCGGGCGCGCGCCCGCCCGAAATCACCAGCGCGTCGTACTCCTCGGGGTTCACCGTCGCGAAGGTGGCGTTGAGCGCGAAGTTGTGGCCCGGTTTTTCACTGTAGGTCTGGTCGCCCTCGAAGTCGTGGATCGCCGTGCGCACCGTCTCGCCGGCCTTCTTATCGGGGCATACCGCGTGCACCGTGTGCCCGACGGCCTGCAGGGCCTGAAAGGGCACCATCACTTCGTAATCTTCCACATAGTCGCCGACGAGTTGCAGGATCTTCTTGGGCATAGCGGTCCTCCTTTGGTACTGCTATCAGCCGGTAGGGTTTCCCACTGGTCGGAGATCGTCTGGCGGGCACGCTGTCACTACAGGGAAGTGTAGCACACCTGTAACGATTGTGCCATGGAGGATGGGCGACGGGCGCCACCCGCCCCACGGGCACCGTCGAGACGCCCCCCCGGGCCGTCTCGACGTCCCCCCGGGTCGTCTCGACGCCTCCCCGGGCCGTCTCTACACCCCCCGGGCCGTCTCGACGCCTCCCCGGGCTGCCTCTACGACCCCAATTCCGCCTCGGCGCTCATCGCCGTTTTTCCATCGGGTCCCTGGGCCTCCAGGCTCACCCGGTCGCCGTTCGGCACCCCAACCAGGCGGAACGGCGCCAGATCGAACAACGGCGCCTGGCCGCGAAAACTGAAGCCGCTGATCGGGCGGTCGGTATTGCGGCGCACCAGGTCGAGCAGCAGGATGGCCGTCAGCGGCCCGTGTACTACCAATCCCGGATAGCCCTCCTCGTGGCGCGCGTAGGGCCGGTCGTAGTGAATGCGATGGGCATTGAAAGTGAGCGCTGAGAAACGGAATAACAGTCGCGTGTCAGGGACGATGGTGCGCGTCCAGGCGCCGTCGGGCGGCGCGGGCAGGTCGGCAGGTGTCGGGGCCGGAATCGGCGGTCCCGGTTCGCGGTAGACGATATCCTGCTCCTCTTCGAGGCAGAGCGTCTCGTCCTGGTAGAAGTTGTAGCCGACGGTCACGAAAGCCAGTGACCCGCTGCGCCCACTCTTGGTCGTCACATTGCGGATCACGCCCTCCCGGCGTGCCGGCTGACCAAGCCTGAGCGGGCGGTGCAGGCGCAGCCGCGCCCCGGCGAACATGCGCCGCGGATAGGGAATGGGCGGCATAAAGTCACCTCGCTGCGGGTGCCCATCCTCTCCCAGACGCGACTGCGGGGCGCGAGGCAGGAAGTAGAACCAGTGCCAGAGCAGCGGGAGCGCCGCCCCGGCCCCCAGGGGGGTGTCCGTGTCATCGAGGGTTGCGGCGGCAGCCAGGGCCGGACTCACGCACAACTCGTCGGTGACCTGCTCCGTTCGACCGATCCACGCGGCATAGGTGGCGCTTGGCTCATCCATCGCTGGCTCCTCGTGTGAGTGGGGTTGACCCAGACTACGGTTCCTGGGAGGGCGCAGCCCTCCCAGATCCTCCCGGTGGTGAGGGAACCGGGCTCCTCCCCCGGCGGGGAGAGGCTGGAAGGGGATCAGAACGTGGCAAACCCGCCCCGCGGGGCGGGGCATGGGGAAACCCGATTTCCCCATGCCCCCAACCAGTGTTGGGGGCGCCTGGCGCCCCGCTGGGCGGGGGCATGGTTCGACAGGCCCACCGCAGGTGGAGAACCCCGGTCTCTCCCATGTTCACATCAAAGCTCGAACAAGAGGGCTGGACCGTCCTGGCTACCCTCCTCTGCGGCTGTGCGTGCACGGAAATGGGCGTGATGGACCACGGCGAGGCCGCCATTTTTTGCGCTTAGTATAACAAACTTTACAAAAACTCTGTCAGTATTATACAATCTGTCTGTTCCCAGAAGTGTCGTGAAAGCTCAGCGCTCCGATTCCGTAACACTGATCCCGACGCGCCAGACCGGCCTGATCAGCGTATTCGGATAGGGGCAATTCTGTGCACCGGAGGCCAGACTGTGACAAGACGATCTCGTGCGAGCGCCGCAGAACATGCGGCTCCTCAGGACCTCGCTGGCGACGCTGCGCCGGTTGAGGCGCAGGCGTCCGATCCGGAGCGGGAGCAGCTCCCAAACGGGGACGCCATACCCGCCCTGCAGCCCGATCCCCGACCACGCGAGTATGAGCGTGAGCGCCTGCCGCTGAGCGGGGTGCGGGTGATTGACGTGGGCAACTTTCTCGCCGGCCCGTATGCCGCTTCGATCCTGAGCGAGTTTGGCGCTGAAGTCCTCAAGGTTGAGCACCCGATTGCCGGCGATCCCATGCGCCGCTTCGGCACCCCCACCAAGCGTCACGACGCCAGTCTGGCCTGGTTAAGCGAGGCCCGCAACCGCAAGTCGGTGACCATCGACCTGCGCCAGCCCGAGGGCGTGCAGCTCTTCCTGAAACTGGTTGCGCGTTCGGATGTGCTGATCGAGAACTTTCGCCCCGGAACGATGGAGGAGTGGGGCCTGGGCTGGAACCAGGTGCGGGAAGCGAACCCGCGTCTGGTGATGCTGCGCGTCTCGGGCTATGGTCAGACAGGGCCGTACCGCCGGCGTTCCGGCTTTGCCCACATCGCGCACGCCTTCGGCGGGCTTTCCTACCTGGCAGGGTTTCCCAACGAAAGCCCGGTGCTGCCGGGCAACGTGCCTCTGGGCGACTACATCGCCAGTCTCTACGGGGCCGTCGGCGTGCTGATCGCCCTGCGCCATGCCGAGCGCACCGGCGAGGGCCAGGTGATCGACATCGGGATCTACGAGGCGGTCTTCCGCCAGCTCGACGAGATCGCCGCGGCCTACGGTCTGTTCGGCAAGATCCGTGAACGCGAGGGGGCCGGCAGCTTCGTGGCGGTGCCCCACGGCCACTTCCGTACCCGTGACGATAAGTGGGTGGCCATCGCCTGTACCACCGACAAGATGTTCGAGCGTCTGGCCGAAGCGATGGGCCAGCCTGACCTGGCCTCCAGCGAGTTGTACGGCGAACAACGCAAGCGCCTGGCCGCCCGCGACAAGGTCAACAAGATCGTCATTGACTGGGTCGGCTCGCTGACCCGCGATGAGGTGATGGCCATCTGCCTGGAAAAAGAAGTGCCCATCGGCAAACTCAACAGCATTGCCGACATTTTCGAGGACGAGCACTTCCAGGCCCGCGGCAACCTGACGCGCATTAACGAGGAAGGGGTTGGTGAAGTGGTGGTGCCCGGCGTGGTGCCGACCCTCTCTGAAACTCCCGGCCGCATCACCAACCTTGGCCCGCCCCTGGGCAACGCCACCTACGAGGTGATGCGCGAGATGCTCGGCCTCACGCCCGATGATATCAAGTATCTGCGCCAGCGGAAAATCATCTAAGAAGAGGCGCGCCCTTCCCGCGCCCGCTCCCGTGGCGGCGCAGCCACATTGACCACCAAAGAGGAGAGAGACGTGACCCATCAACCCAACGAGGACAACCTGCCCCTCAAGGGCATCACTGTTATTGACGCCGCAACCGTCATCGCCGCGCCCTACTGTGCGACCATCCTCGGTGAGTTTGGGGCCGACGTGATCAAAGTGGAGCATCCCATCGGGGGTGACGCGCTGCGGCGCTTCGGCACCCCGACGGAACGGGGCGATACGCTGACGTGGCTGAGCGAGGCGCGCAACAAGAAGTCGCTGACCCTCGACCTGCACCGCCCCGAGGGCGCAGAGATCTTCAAGCAACTCGTGGCCCGCGCCGATGTGCTCTGCGAAAACTTCCGCACCGGCACCCTCGAACGGTGGGGCCTGGGCTGGAATGTGCTCCACGAGATCAATCCCCGCCTGATCATGCTGCGCGTTACCGGCTACGGGCAGACCGGCCCCTACGCCGACCGCCCTGGCTTCGCCCGTATCGCTCATGCCGTCGGCGGCATCGCTTACCTTGCGGGTATGCCCAAGGGCACCCCGGTGACCCCCGGCTCAACCACCCTCGGCGATTATATGACCGGCATCTACGGCTGCATCGGGGTGCTGATGGCGCTGCGCTACCGCGATCAGACCGGGTGTGGCCAGTACATTGACGCGGCGCTCTACGAGTCGATCTTCCGCTGTACTGACGAACTGGCCCCCGCCTACGGCATGTACGGCATCGTGCGCGAGCGCCACGGCCCGCATCACAACGACTTCGCCTGCCCCCACGGCCATTTTCCCACCCGCGATGGCAAGTGGGTGGCCATCTCGTGCGCTACCGACAAGCTCTTCGCCCGCCTGGCCCGGGCTATGAACCGCCCCGAACTGGCCTCCTCCAGCATCTACGGCGAGCAGAAGGTGCGTCTGGAGCACTGCAACGATGTGAATGAGATCGTGCGCGACTGGTGCGGCTCGCTGACCCGCGAAGAGGTGCTCGAGCGCTGCTACGCCACCGGTACCCCCGCCGCGCCGCTGAACAACATCGCCGACATCTTCGGCGACCGGCAGTTCCACGCTCGCCGCAACCTGGTGGCGATGGATGTGCCGGAGACCGGCGAAACGGTGATTGTGCCCACGGTGATCCCCAAGCTCTCGGCCACACCTGGCCGGATCAAGCACCTTGGCCCGCGTCTCGGCGAGCATACCGATGAAGTGTTGCGCGACGTGCTCGGACTCAGTAACGACGAGATCGCGTCGCTACGCGAGAAACGGGTGATCTGATGACACAAGGACTCCTCTCCGGCCTCCGCGTCGTTGAGGGCTCGGCCTTTGTCGCCGCGCCCCTCAGCGGTATGACTCTGGCGCAGCTCGGCGCCGATGTGATCCGCTTCGATCCCATCGGCGGCGGCCTGGATTACAAACGCTGGCCCGTTACCCGCGACGGGCAGAGCCTGTTCTGGGCCGGCCTCAACAAGGGCAAGCGCTCCATCGCCGTGGATATTCGCCATCCCCTCGGCCAGGAGGTGCTCACCCGGCTGATCTGCGCCCCCGGCGATGGCGCCGGGCTGTTCATTACCAACTTTCCCGCCCGCGGCTGGCTCAGCTACGAGGCCCTGCGCGCCCACCGCGCCGATCTGATCATGATCAACTTCCTCGGGCGGCGCGACGGCGGCTCCGAAGTGGATTACACTGTCAATCCTCAGCTTGGCCTGCCCTTCATGACCGGGCCTGAAGGGATCGCCGACCCAGTCAACCACGTCTTCCCGGCCTGGGATTTTGTCTCCGGGCACCTGATCGTCGTTGGCTTGCTCGCTGCCGAGCGCCACCGACGCCTCACCGGCGAAGGGCAACTGGTGCAACTCTCGCTCAAAGACGTAGGCCTGGCTATGCTCGGCAACTTCGGCATGCTCGCCGAGGTGATGATTAACAACGAAGACCGCCCGCGCCAGGGGAATTACCTCTACGGCGCCTTCGGACGTGACTTCATGACCCTTGACGGCAGACGGGTGATGGTCGTGGGGTTGACCGACCTGCAGTGGCGCTGTCTGTGCAACGCCACGGGTATGGCCGGAGCCTTCGGCGAACTGGGTACCCGCCTTGGCCTTGACCTCACCCAGGAGGGCGACCGCTTCCGCGCCCGCCACGCCATTGCCCAGCTTCTCGAGCCCTGGTTTCGCGCCCGCACCTTCGACGAGGTGCGCCGCAGCTTCGAGGAGCACCGCGTGACCTGGGGGCCTTACCAGAGTGTGCGGGAGTTGATCGCCAGCGACCCCGACTGCTCGACCGCCAACCCGCTCTTCTCCATGCTCGAGCAGCCTGGCATCGGCACCTACCTGGCGCCCGCCACCCCTCTGGACTTCAGCCAGGTGGAGCGCCTGCCGGCCCGCCCCGCGCCGCGCCTCGGCGAGCACACCGACGAGATCCTGTCCGAGTTGGGGCTGAGCGACGGCGAGATCGCCCGGCTCCACGATGAAGGCGTTGTTGCTGGACCAGCAGCCTGATCGGAGGAATTCTATGAAATTACCGTACAATTTCTACCGGCCCCTGGCCATCGGCGCGCCCCAACCCCTGCGCGAGATCCCCGTGCGCCCCGAGCGGATGATCCACTTCTTTCCGCCCCATGTCGAAAAGATCCGCGCCCGGCTGCCCGAGGTCGCCCGCCAGGTGGACGTGCTCTGCGGCAACCTTGAAGACGCCATCCCTGCCGATGCCAAAGAAGCCGCCCGCGCCGGCTTCATCGAGGCCGTGCAGGCCAACGATTTTGGCGATACCGCCCTGTGGATCCGCGTCAACGCCCTCAACAGCCCCTGGTTCCTCGATGATATGACCGCGCTGATCGAGGCGGTCGGCAACCGCCTCGACGTGATTATGATCCCCAAGGTCGAAGGGCCGTGGGACATCCACTTTGTTGATCAGTACCTGGCCCTCCTTGAGGCGAAGTACGGCGTGCAGAAGCCCATCCTCATCCACGCTCTGCTCGAAACTGCCCAGGGCGTCATGAATGTCGAGTCGATCTGCGGCGCCAGCCCGCGCATGCACGGCTTGAGCCTCGGCCCCGCCGATCTCGCTGCCTCCCGCGGTATGAAGACCACTCGCGTCGGCGGCGGTCACCCCTTCTACGGCGTCCTCGCCGACCCGCAGGAGGGTAGCACCGAACGCGCCTTCTTCCAGCAGGACCTGTGGCACTACACCGTGGCGCGTATGGTGGATGCCTGTGTGTCGCACGGTATTCGCGCCTTCTACGGGCCGTTCGGCGACCTCAAGGATGAAGCCGCCTGCGAGGCCCAGTTCCGCAACGCCTTCCTGATGGGCTGCACCGGCGCCTGGACCCTCGCCCCCAACCAGATCCCTATTGCCCGGCGCGTCTTCAGCCCCGATGTGAACGAGGTGCTCTTCGCCAAACGCATCCTCGAGGCTATGCCCGATGGCACCGGCGTGGCCATGATTGATGGCAAGATGCAGGATGATGCCACCTGGAAACAGGCTAAAGTGATCGTGGACCTGGCGCGCATGGTCGCGAAGAAAGATCCCGAACTGGCCCAGCTCTACGGTTTCTGACCGCAGGAGCGCCTCGGGGAGGGGGCTTCCCCCCTCCCACCGGCTTTCAGGGATGGTGTGGGGAAACCCGGTTTCCCCACAGGTTCACGTGAGGAGTAATCCATGACCTCAAAAACCACCCGTGGCAATTACTTCGAGGATTTCCGGCTGGGCCAGGAACTCATCCACGCCACGCCGCGCACGGTGACCGAGGGAGACGTGGCCCTCTACACGGCTCTGTACGGCTCGCGCTTTGCCCTTGCCTCTTCGGCGCCCTTTGCCGCGAGCCTGGGGTTGCCCCGGGCGCCCCTCGACAGCATGCTGGTCTTCCACATCGTCTTTGGCAAGACCGTGCCCGACATCTCGCTCAACGCCATTGCCAACCTTGGCTACGCCGGTGGGCGCTTCGGCCAGCCAGTCTTTCCCGGTGACACCCTCACCACTACCTCGACCGTCATCGGCCTGCGCCAGAACAAAGACGGTAAGACCGGTGTGGTCTATGTGCGCTCCATCGGAACCAACCAGCGCGACGAAATGGTGGTAGACTATATACGCTGGGTGATGGTGCGGAAAAACGATCCCGACGCGCCTGCCCCCGAGCCGGTGGTGCCCGATCTGCCCGAAGCCGTCCCGGTCGAAGATCTGGTTGTGCCCTACCGCGTCGAACGTGGTCGCTACGATACGGCGCGGGCCGGCAGCTCCTTCCTGTGGGACGATTACGAGCCGGGCGAGCGCATTGATCACGTGGACGGTGTGACCATCGAGGAAGCCGAGCATATGCTGGCTACCCGTCTGTACCAGAACACGGCGCGGGTCCATTTCAATCAGCACGTTGAACGAGAAGGGCGTTTCGGGCGGCGGATTGTCTACGGGGGCCATATCATCAGCCTGGCGCGGGCGCTGACCTTCAACGGCCTGGCTAACGCTCTGAGCATCGCCGCGATCAATGGCGGGCGGCACACCAACCCCAGTTTCGCTGGCGATACGATCTATGCCTGGTCCACCATTCTCGACCGAATGGAGCTGCCGGGCCGCGACGACATCGGGGCGCTGCGGCTACGCACTGTGGCAACCAAGGACCACCCCTGCGCCGACTTCCCCGACAAAGCCGCCGACGGCGCCTACCCGCCCTCCGTGGTGCTCGACTTTGACTACACGGTGCTCATGCCGCGCCGTTAAGCGGTGCGTTCAGTCCGTTCTTCGGCGAGAGGGTTCGGGAGGGCTGCGCCCTCCCGAATGGTGTTCGATGGCATCCCTGTAGGGCGCGGCGAAGCTGCGCGGGTGTCCGACGCGTCTATGCTCGAACTCAAAACATCGCTCCTCTTCTTTATCACCGCCATCGCCGAGATCGCCGGCTGCTACCTGTTCTACCTCTGGCTGCGCGAGGGGCGCAGTCCGGTCTTGCTCGCGCCGGCGCTCCTGTGCCTCATCCTCTTCGCCTGGCTCCTGACCCTGCACCCCACCGCCGCCGGGCGGGTCTATGCCGCCTATGGCGGGGTGTACATCGTTGTGGCCATCCTCTGGCTCTGGGCGATTGACCGTGTGACCCCCACCCGGTGGGATTTGCTCGGCTCGGTGGTGGCCCTGGCAGGTATGGCGATTATTATGTTTGCCCCTCGCCACTGAGGTGAACATACGGGGAAACCGGGTTTCCCCATCTCCCCTGCCTGTGGGGGGTGCCAGCCGTTCCCAACAGCGGTTGGGACACGGGGAAACCGGGTTTCCCCACCTGTGGTGAGCTTGTCGAACCGCGCCCCTGCCTGTGGGGGGTGCCAGCCGTTCCCAACAGCGGTTGGGACATGGGGAAACCGGGTTTCCCCAATCCCCTGCCCGTGGGGGCGGCAAGCCCTCCCCACCGGGAGGGTTTGGGAGGGCGAAGCCCTCCCAGGAACAAATATTTTCATTCTGGCGTTGTGCGGCGCAGCCGCATGGACGACTGAAATGGCATGACCCGAAGATGGTCCGAACCGGTATGTCTCACGCTTCGCTGTTGAGCCGGAGCTGGATGCTGAAGCACCTCTTTGCGCTGGTGATCGGTATCAGCTTCATCAGCCTGGGCTTCTGGCAACTGGCCCGTCTGGAGGAGCGCCGGGCCCTGAACGCCGCCCGGCTGGCCGTGCTTGATCAGAACCCCGTCACGCTTACCGGGCGCGAACCCGACCCGGCGGCGCTGATCGGGCGCAAGGTGCGCGTCACCGGCGCCTATCTCAACGAAGCCAGCGTTGTGTTGCGCGGCCAGCGCTCCGACAGTGGCGTTGAAGGGGTGCATGTGCTCACGCCCCTGCGTATTGCCGGGAGCGAAATGGCGGTCATTGTTGATCGGGGCTGGATCCCCGCCACGCGACCTGAAACGGCGGACCTCGCCGCTTACGCCGTGACCCGCGAAGTGACAGTTGAGGGCCTGGCCCGCGCTCCCCAGACCCGTCCTGACTCGCCGCTGGCCCCGCGCGATCTGCCGCTCCCGGGCCAGGAGCGCATCAACGCCTGGGTGCGCGTGGACGTGTCCCGACTCCAGGCCCAGGTGTCCGCTCCGCTGCTGCCACTGTACATCGAGCAGCTACCCTCCGGCAACGGCGCCGCTCTGCCCCGCCCGCGCGATCCGCGGCAACTCGACGAAGGCCCGCACCTGAGTTACGCCATCCAGTGGTTCGCCTTCGCGGCCATCCTTGCCGTAGTCTATGCGGCGCTGCTGCGCCAGCAGTTGAGGGAAGCGAGAGGGCGAGACCTGAGGTAAACCTATGGAGAAACCGGGTTTCCCCATACCTCTGCCCACGGGGTGCCAGCCCTCCCCACCGGGAGGATCTGGGCGGGCGCAGCCCTCCCAGAAACAACAGAAGTCTGCTATACTGGGGGAGGGTATCCGACCATACGCTCCGCTGTAACGTCTTTCCAGGAGAGGTTGTGACGATGATCGGTGATATGAAATCAAGCGGGACGTCGACGCCAAAGGTCGGTGTCATTGACGTTCACGATCGAAACTTCGATCAAGAAGTGCTCGCGCGCTCGCAGAGCGTCCCGGTGGTGATTGACTTCTGGGCGCCCTGGTGTGGGCCTTGTCGCACGCTGGGGCCGTTGCTCGAACGGCTGGCAGCCGAGGCTCGCGGCGCCTGGGTCCTGGCCAAGGTCAATGTTGATGAGAATCCGCGTCTGGCCCAGGCCTTTCGTGTGCAGAGTATTCCCGCGGTGATGGCGGTGCACCAGGGCAAGATTGTCGATCAGTTTATTGGCGCCTTGCCCGAGTCACAGGTGCGCGCCTGGCTCAAGCGCTTCGTTCCCGAGCCTTCGGCGTCGCTGCTCGATGCCGCGAAGGCGCTCGAGGAGCGCGATCCCGAGGGCGCCATCGCCCGCTATCGTCTGATCCTCGGCGAGGAGCCGGAGAACGCTGAGGCCCTGTTTGCCCTCGGGCGGTTGCTGTTGTTGCGGGGCGATCCTGAGGGAGTGGCAACGCTCAAGCAGGTGCCGGCCAGTTCGCCGCTGTTCGCGCGCGCCCAGGCCGCGCTGCCGCTGGCCGAGCTGCTCGCCGAGCGCGATGCCCCTGCCGAAGGCGATCTCGATCTGCGCTACCGCCAGGCGGCCCGCGCGGTAGCCAGCGGCGCCTACGCCCAGGCGATTGATGATCTGCTGGCGATTGTCGCCCGCAACCGCGCCTACCGTGACGACGGCGCGCGCAAGGCGCTGCTGGCCCTGTTCGCGGTTCTCGGTGATGAGCATCCCCTCGTTCCAGGCGCCCGTCGCCGGCTGGCGAATACGCTGTTCTGAGGTGAAAATACGGGGAAACCGGGTTTCCCCATCCCCCTGCCTGTGGGGGGTGCCAGCCGCTCCCACCAGCGGTTGGGAAATGGGGAAACCGGGTTTCCCCAACCCCGAGCCTGTGGGGGTGGCAGCCGCTCCCACCAGCGGTTGGAAATGGGGAAACCGGGTTTCCCCAACCCCGAGCCTGTGGG
>Ga0116210_1000555_pt1 | contig 36524 bp, 28 predicted proteins | sample TshhotsprinmetaG_FD_94483 | JGI IMG/M metagenome (GOLD analysis project Ga0116210, IMG submission 94483) | Hot spring microbial communities from South Africa to study Microbial Dark Matter (Phase II) - Tshipise hot spring metaG | ecosystem: Environmental > Aquatic > Thermal springs > Hot... | reverse complement strand
GCCAGGACGAAGGTGAGAGCCACCAGGCCGTAGGCCGCGGCCATGCACAGCAGGGGCAGGCCGAAAAGGATCAGGTAGGAGAGGACGAGGCGGCGGGGGGGCACCCGCAGAAGGACCTCATCCCCCACCTCCGCCCCCACGTCGTCGCGGGCCCAGAACTCCATGGTATGCTCTCCGCGGCGGGCCAGCAGCCCGCAACCCCCGCACTCAGCGCAGTTCACGCGCGCCACGCGCACCAGCGCGGTGCGCCCTTCCTTCTCCATGACCATGCCCCTGCACTCCATGATCACAGTATATGCGCTCGCCCGGCCGCGGGCACCTGGCAGCAGACGCCCTTTCCCCGCCTCCCGGTGGCCCCAATGCACACACCGCGTTCCATCCTGCGCCCTTACCGCTCCCGCCGGAGATGAGGCGCGGCCGCACGAACGCAGCTCGCATGCCTGCTCCCCGGGGCCCCGCTAACGACCGGGGTAGAGCCGGGCGCAAGGATTTTCCTATATAAACCGCTTTTTCACGGCAGAGAGGGGACTGCTCAGGGGTGGACAACAATGCATTCAAGGTTTAAATTACAATACGGTTTTTGTTCGTCAAAGCACGGTGGAAACATACGTCAATGAAAAGAACAGGATCGGCGGCGGGAAGAAGGATCCCCAGGCTCATTCCCAGGATCAGGGGTGGCGTACATCCTCCCGACAGCAAGCAACTGACCGCCGACAAACCCATACGCAAGATGGATGCTCCCTCCACCGTCGTACTCCCGCTGCGCCAGCACCTGGGAGCCCCCTGCTCGCCCACGGTCGGCAAGGGGGACAGGGTTCTGGTGGGAACGGTGGTGGGTGACGCGGAGGCCTTCGTTTCGGCGCCCGTGCACTCCAGCGTCTCGGGCACGGTGCAGAATGTCGCGCCCTATCCCCACCCGGCAGGGGGCGAGGTGCTCGCGGTCATCGTCGAGAACGACGGCGAGAACGAAATAGACCCAGGGCTATCACCCCGCGACTGGAAAAAATTAGATGAGGATGGGATCCGGCGCGCCGTGCGCTCCGCGGGCATGGTGGGCCTGGGGGGAGCCGCCTTCCCCACCCATGTCAAGCTCAGCCCGCCCCGCCAGTACCCCATAGACACGGTCATCCTCAACGGCGCGGAATGCGAGCCTTTCCTGACCTCCGATTACCGGCTCATGCTCGAGGCCGCGGAGGAGATCGTGGAGGGACTCCGCATCATCATGAAGGCAGTGGGGGCTCCCCGCGGCGTCGTCGCCGTGGAGGACAACAAGCCGCAGGCCCTGCGCGCCATGGCGGAGACCATCCGCGACCCCGCCATCGAACTGCGCTCCCTGCACACGCGCTACCCCCAGGGAGCCGAGAAGGTGCTCATCACCACCGTCCTGGGGCGCGAGGTTCCCTCCGGAGGGCTGCCCATGCACGTGGGGGTGGTGGTGAACAACGTGGGGACCGCCCAGGCTATCGCGCGTTATTTCCGTACCGGCATGCCGCTGGTGGAGCGCGTGGTAACCGTGACGGGTTCCGTGGTCAGGGACCCTTCCAACCTTTTGATACCCCTGGGAAGCAGCTTCGCGTCCGCGGTAGAGGCATGCGGCGGTTTCAGCGAGACACCGGCCAAGGTGATCATGGGCGGCCCCATGATGGGGCTGGCCCAGTACACCCTCGACGTCCCCGTGGTCAAGGGGACCTCGGGCATACTCGCCCTCTCCTCCGCGGAGGCGGGATACGAGATACTGAGGGAGCCGGTATGCATTCGCTGCGGGCGTTGCGTGCAGGCCTGCCCCATGAACCTCATTCCCAACTACCTGGCAATATATGGCCACCGCGAGAAGTGGGCGGACCTTGAAAGGCTGCACATAAACGACTGCATAGAATGCGGGTGCTGCACTTACACCTGCCCCACCCGGAACCCTATCGTGCAGCTCATCAAGGCAGGGAAAGTGGAGCTGGAGCGCAGGAAGGCGCTCGTCGAGAAGCGCCGGAAGGATAAAGCCGGCGCGGAGCAGGGCGAGGGGGGCGGCGATGGAGGGCGGTAGGTTCATCGTCTCCACGTCCCCCCACATCAGGGACCCCATCACCACGCGGAGGATCATGTGCCACGTCATCGTCGCCCTGGCGCCGGTCACCGTCTACGCCGTGGTCATCCACGGCATCCACGCCTTTTATGTGCTCGTCTCATCCATCGCGGGAGCGATGCTCGGCGAGCTGGCCATGCAGAGGGGGAGGGGGCTCCCGGTCACCCTCGACGACTGCAGCGCCCTCCTCACCGGGCTGCTGCTCGCCCTCACCCTGCCTCCCCAGCTTCACTGGTGGATCGCCCTGGTGGCGGGGTTGGTGGCCACGGTGCTGGGGAAGCAGATCTTCGGCGGTCTGGGGCACAACCTCTTCAACCCCGCCCTGGTGGGAAGGGCGGTGGCCTTCGTTTCCTGGGCCGGATACATGAACGCCGGCTACGTGAAGACGGCGGCCATCGGCATCGCCAACACCGCCACGCACAAGGCCATCGTGAAGGCGGTGGACGTGGCCAGCGGGGCCTCGCCCCTGGCGGCCATGAAGATCGTCTACGATCCCGCATCAAGCCCCATCGGCCCAGGGGGAGTCCCCCACGGGATACAGGCCTCCAGCTACTACAAACCGCTCTTCCTGGCTAACCCGTGGGGCTGCCTGGGAGAGGTATCCGCGCTGCTGCTCATCCTGGGGGGCATCTACCTCCTGGCCGTGCGCGTCATCGGCTGGAGGATACCGGTGATCTACGTGGGCACGGTGGCCGTGCTCACCTCCTTCACCGGGAGGGACCCCCTCTTCTACACCCTGGCGGGCGGCCTGCTCATCGGGGCCATCTTCATGGCCACCGACTACACCACCAGCCCCCTGGCCGACAAGGGAAAGATCTTGTATGCGCTGGGGCTGGGGCTGGTCACCTGGCTGCTGCGCTTCTGGTCCAACAACCCCGAGGGGGTCATGTTCGCTATCCTCTTCATGAACGGGCTGGTACCCATCATCGACCGTTACATCCTGCCGCGCACCTACGGCACGGTGAAGAAACCCCGGGGGGGCGAGACGTCATGATACGCCATATCCTCAACCTGGGACTGCGCCTCTTCCTGGTATGCGCCGTGGCCGCCGTGGGGCTGGGATTGACCTACACCCTGGTGAAGGAGCGCATCGCGGAGCAGGAGCAGAAGCGCAAGGCGGAGGCGGCGGATACGGTGCTGGCCCCCCTGCAGGCCGAGGCGGAGGAGGACCTGGACCTGACGGCCTCGCTGCAGGAGGATTTCCCCGACCTCATCAGCGTCTTCGAGGGCAAGGGCGCGGCGGGGGATGTCGTCGGGTACGCCTTCGTGCTCAAGAGCAAGGGCTATAACTTCATCACCATGGCGGTGGGGGTGAGCACGGAGGGCAAGGTCACCGGGATCAAGGTGGTCACCAACGAGGAGACGCCCGGCCTCGGCTCGGTGGCGGCGGAATCCGAGCAGTTTCTCGGCCAGTACCAGGGCAAGGGCCCGGACCCCCTCACCCTGCGCGTGGACGTGGATGCCTACAGCGGGGCCACCTTCACCTCCAGGGGCATCAACAACGGGGTGAACATGGCCCTGGAGATATGGAATAGATTGGGAGCGGAGGTCTAGGAGGCCCCATGGACAAGGAGGAGAGGAAAAGGACCCTGCGGGGGGAGTTCCTTAAGGGGTTCATCACCACCAACCCCCTGCTGGTGCTCATGGTGGGGTTGTGCTCCGCCCTGGCCATCTCCACGCGGGTGGAGAACTGCATCTTCATGGGCCTGGCGGTGATCTTCGTGCTCACCTGCTCCAACGTCATCATCTCCCTCATCCGCAACTTCATACCCGACCAGGTGCGCATCCCCATCTATATCGTGGTCATCGCCTCCTTCGTGACCATCGTGGACCTCACCCTTAAGACCATACCTCCCGTGTACGAACGGCTGGGGGTGTGGATCCCCCTCATCGTGGTCAACTGCATCATCCTGGCCCGGGCGGAGGGATACGCCTCCAGCGCCAAGGTCTCCCATGCCTTCATGGACGGCCTGGGAATCGGCCTGGGCTACACGGTGGTGCTGCTCATCATGAGCGTCTTCCGCGAGCTCTTCGGGACGGGGAAGATCGTCCTCTTCAACGCCACCATCATCGACCTTCACATCAAGGCGGTGCCGGTGATCCTCATCATGTTCCCGGGAGCCTTCATAACCTTCGCCATGCTTTCGGCCCTGCTGCAATGGCACCAGGCACGGCGGAAACCGGAAAGCAAGGAGGGGTCGGGATGAGCGAGGCCTGGCGTTACTTCCTGCTCCTCTTCGGCGCGGCCGTGGTGGCCAACATCCTGCTCATCCGCTTCATCGCCCTGTGTCCCTTCTTCGGCGTCTCCAACAGCCTGGAGACCTCCCTGGGCATGAGCATCTCGGTCATCTTCGTCATGACCATGGCCACCTCGGTGAGCTGGATAGCCTGGAATTACGTGCTGGAGCCGCTGGGGGTGGGGGAATTCCTCTACATCCCGACCTTCATCCTGGTCATCGCCAGCCTGGTGCAGTTCGTGGAGATGGTCATCAAGAAGACCAGCCCGCCGCTCTACAAGGCCATGGGCATCTACCTGCCCCTCATCACCACCAACTGCGCCGTGCTGGCCGCGGCCACGGAGAGCGTGAAGCCCGGCTTCTTCACCAAGCTGAACATCGCCTACCACTACGGGTTCGTGGAATCGATCGTCTATACCATCGGCGTGGCGGTGGGTTTCTCGCTGGTGCTCATCCTCTTCGCCGCCATGCGGGAGAGGCTGGAGCTGGCCCCCATTCCAAAGTTCTTCCGGGGAGTGCCCATCGCCTTCATCACCGCCGCCATCTTCTCCCTGGCCTTCATGGGATTCGCGGGGATGTTCGGGCTGTAGGTCAGCGAGAAGGGGCGGGTTTCGGGGAAGCAAGCATGGGGGAAGGGAAAGGCCTCGCGGGAGAAGTATCGAGGAGACGGGCGTAAGAGACAGGCGAGGAGAGAAAGGCAAGGAGAGGGAATTGGACTGGTCGCTGGTATGGAAGGCAGCCGTCTCCCTGGCGGGATTCGGCATCCTGCTGGGAGCCATCCTCGCCATCGCCTCGCGCCGTTTCCACGTTGAGGTGGACCCCCGTGTGGAGGCGGTGCTGGAGGCCCTTCCCAAATCCAACTGCGGCGCCTGCGGCCTGCCGGGATGCGAGGCGGCGGCCGCTGCGGTGGTGGCGGGAGAGGCGCCGGTCACCATCTGCAGGGCGGGCGGGCCCGACGTGGCGGCCGAGGTGGGGCGCATCATGGGGGTGGAGGCGGGGCCGGTCATCCCGCTGGTGGCCCACATCCACTGCCGGGGCGGCAAGTCGGTATCTCCCCTGCGCTCCTTCTATCAAGGCGTGAACTCCTGCCGCGCCGCGCAACTGGTGGGCGGCGGCAAGGCCTGCCCCTTCGGCTGCCTGGGCCTGCAGGACTGCGCCGAGGTCTGCCCGGTGAACGCCATCACCTTCGACGAGGAGGGCATCCGCAGGGTCAACGTGCGCAAGTGCACGGGATGCGGGCTCTGCTCCGATATATGCCCCCGCGGCCTCATCGAGATGGTCCCCGCCGACGCCCGCGTCTTCGTGCGCTGCAAGTCACGCTACACGGGGAAAAAGGCCACGGGCGTATGCAAGGTGGCGTGCACCGGCTGCCGCCGTTGCGAGAAGGCCTGCCCGGAAGATGCCATCCACGTCTCCGACGGCTTCGCCACCATCGACTACGAGAAGTGCACCAACTGCGGGGAGTGCGCCGCCGTATGCCCCACCGATTCCATCCAGGTATGGGTGCCGCACGACGAGCACCCGGAAGGCGGGGAGTTCGTTGTCCCCGAGAAGAAGAAGCCGGCGGGGAAGAAGCGGGAGAGGGCTGGCAACGGAGACGGGGATCAAGGCGGAGGCGAGATAGAGGAATAGCCCCCACAACCCTTCCCCTGCCCCTTCCTGTCAACACTTAGGTGGTCAACACTATGGGGCCAGGACCTTTCCCTTCTCGCCTCCTACCGTCACCCAGCAACCGCTTGCTCCCAGCTCCAGTCCGACGAACACTTTACTCAAAGGGTGCCACCTTTCGATTAGGTCTAACGACTACATCTGATTGTCCGGAGGTGCCCGGTCATCATCATTCCAGGCCTCATTCGTTGCTTTTTCGTCCCGGGGTAACGGGATATGTTGCCTGGTATCCGGGGGTCTTCCTACCCTCCGCGCAGCCAGCGCAGGGTATGAGCGAGAAAGGGATACGTTTCCTCGAGACGCATGAAATCCGGCCCGCTCAAGGCACCCCTTTCCCGCGCCCAGGGCACGCGGTTGTCGTAGGCCATCTCCACACGCACGGGAGAGTCCAGCGCGAACTCCCTCTCCAGGAGCGCGAGGAGCCTGGCGACAAGGGTTTCGCAATGTTGCCGGACACCCCATCCTCCATCCCCCAACTCCCCGGGGAGGTAGATGCCCAGCAGGCGCGGCGAACGGTAGATCGCGATCACGGGGTCGTAAACAAGCGCGAAAAGGCGGGTCCGGAAGCGGACGATGTGGTGCCCGCTCTCGGGCAGGTAGCAGCCCCCCTCCTCTCGACCACCGCGCTCGCACGCCGGAAAGACCTCCTCCACCAGCCCGCACACGATCTCCTCCAAGTGGCAGGCAATCTCATCCAGGCTTATGTCCTTCGAGAGTGAGACCTCGGCGAAAAGGGACCCCCGCAGGGAGGGCTCACTTCCCTCTTCCTCTATCTCCAGCGGTTCCAGGAAGTGCAGGATCGCCCTGGCCGCGTAGGCATCGTAGGCATTCTCCCCCATCCCCGAGAAACGACGCAGGGAATCGCGGCCTAACTGCAGGAGGCGCGCTCGAAACTTCACTGCGCCCCGCCGCTCCCCGTGTTCGGGAGGGAGGAGAAATGGTATTCTCTGGTAATCCCTGGTGAGCACGTCCCGCACGTGTGCAGGGAAATCGGGGCGGTCGAAAGCCTCCTTCTGCGAGGGATAGAGGAAGGCGATCTTCCAGCCGTCGGGTAGGGGCGGGAGCAAGCTGACGGGGAGGTAATGCGGCGAGGTGCCGGGCGGCGGCTGCCCTCTCCGCAAGGCGGCGCGCACTTCTCCCATCACATATGCCGGGTAGTAGGCCCGCGTCTGGTAGACGGCCGCGAAGGGGCTTAGCGTTCCCTCCCCTTCCACCTCGTCCCCTTCCTGGATGTCTCCCCGGAAGATGCCTTCCTTGATCCCGCCCACGTCCAGCCGCGCAAATTTCCTTCCCCGGAATTTCTTCCTCTTAGCCTCCTCGTGCTCGCTCAGGGCGCAGCATAGGGAGAACTTGCCCATCTCTTCGGCCAGCACATCCCTTCTCCTGGCGGGTGGCACGCGGTACCTTTCCTCTTCCATGCCCTGATTATAGAACATGGGCGTTGCCGGACATGGACGAGGTCAGGCCCAATTCATATAAAAAGCCGCCAAGCCTCTTCTTTTCACATCCCTGAGGCCGGGAACGACCGGGAAGGTCGCAGCGGAGCCTGCGAAGCAGACAACCGCACGGCAGCCCGGCCCGAAATGAAGGCGGATCTCCACCCAGCAGGCCCGGGGAACTACAGGGTCGGTCGCAGCGAGGGCGCCTTTCCCGAGGTTCCGGGCCCATGAGAAAGGCAGGCGGCGTCGAGCGAGACCGTTACCCTGAGGCACCGGGCCGGAAGAAGGAGAAAAGACACCATATGATGCCTGACTTTGATGTTGCCCTGGATGGTAAGATATACCTATCATCCCATAGGCGCGAGCATCTCACGGAGACGTAAAGCATGGCGAGACAGGGGAAGGTCGTGATCTACGGGGCGGGGATGTCCGGGCTCGTCGCCGCCATCGACCTCTCGCGGCACGGCTACCGGGTGGCCGTCCACGACCGCGAGGAGGGCTTCGGCGGCGGCCGCAAGTACAACCCCTCCACCCACACCACCTCCATCGACGTGGAGCGCACCTCCGAATTCATAGGCCTGGACCTCTCGCCCGTATTCCATCCCCTCGTCTCCTGCCCCTTCTACTTCCACGAGACGGTACTCCACCCGCCGCTGGAGGTCCTGGACCTGCATACCGTGGAGAGGGGGAACCGCCCCACCAGCCTGGACAGCTTGCTCTTCACGGAGGCGACGCGGCTGGGGGTGGAATTCCGCTTCGGCTCGCCCCTCAGGAGGGAGGACCTTCCGAAACTGCCGGACAACACCATAATCGCCTGCGGCCTGACCCCCAGCGTCTATGAGATGCTCGACCTCCCCTACCTGCGCTGGTACGGCTGGACCTCGCGCGGGGAAGCCGGGTTCAGCAACCGCTCATGGATCTGGCTGGATGAGTCGATCACCGAGTACGGCTACCTCAGCTCCTGCAACAATTTCTATTTCGACTTCCTCTTCTCCACCCGGCATATCGACGAAAACACCTTGAGCAGATACCGCGGCTTCATACTCCGTCACCAGGGAGTCGAACACCATGACTGGGACTACATCTCGGGGGCCGTGCCCCTGGCCAGCCCGCAAAACCCCCGCCTTTTCCACCACGGCCTCATCCTCTGCGGGACCATCAGCGGGGCCATGGATCCCTTCTTCTGGTTCGGCATCCTCGGCGCCCTGGTCACCGGCAAGGTGGCAGCCATGGCCGTCTACGACCGCTCAAAGGCCGCCGAGGAATTCAGCCGCTTCAACCGCAATTTCGCCCGCGCTCTCCTTTTCAAGAACAAGGTCTGGTACCGCATCCGCCCCCACGTCAACTGGCTGGAGTGGAACATCAGGCTTATAGGCCCCGAGCGCGTCCGGAAGATGGCGAAGCTCTACTATAGTCACTTCCACGCCCCCTTCAACCTTCCCGGTTTCGCCCGCCTCGGCGTCTATTGACGCATCCTATGCAAAGCCCGTTCAAAGCCAGGCTTCCGGGATCGGGTCCGGGAGAGCGACATCGCAAGCGGCCTCTTGCTCTCTCCCCACCAGGCCGCGTGCGACCGTGTTGGTCATGGCATGGCATGCGGATCGAAATCACTATCCGGCGGCCCGGCTGCCCAAGGACCTACCCTGAGGCCCCGGGCCGGAAGAAGGAGGGATCTCCACCCACCTTGCCCGGAGAACTATGGGGTCGGTCGCAGCGAGGGCGCCTTTCCAGGCGTTCCTTCTTTCAAGCGAGGCGGATGGCGCCGAGCGAGACCGTTACCCCAAGGCTCCGGGCCGGAAGAAGGACGGATCTCCACCAAGCTTGCCCGGGATCGGCCGAGTTGGTCGCAGCGCAGCCTGCGGAGCGAGACCAATGCCCGGCGTCCCGGGCCGGAAGAAGGAGGGATTTCTCCCTTGCGGGGGATGGGTGCGGCGAAGGCCCGTCCAGAGGGACGAGACGCACTCCATCCCCAGGAACGACCCCTCTCAGACATGAACGCGGTTTGACCCCAGGATATGTCCCGGAAGAAGGAAGGACCTGCACCCAACCGGCCCAGCCCTAAAGACCTCAACCGGCGCCGGCAGCCTCCTCCTCCGGCGGGACGATGCGCTCACCCACGCGGGGAGGCATGGCGTTGAAGACCTCGTCCACGCGCAGGGCGAAGAAACCCTTTCCCGCGGACTGGAGTTCCCCCTTCACCTTGTAGGACTTGGCGTCCATGGTCACCAGGGCCATGGCCGCCGGACAGGGCGTCCTGACCTCCGCAAGCTCCCGGTTGTAGGAGGCCGCCTTGAAGAGCAGCACGCCCCTCCCCTTCTCCACCACCGGCAGCACGGGTATCACCCGCGGATAACCGTCCTCGCCCACCACCGCGACGGCCTTGATGGAGGTGATCATGGTAAACTTCTCCTTCACAAGGCGAGGCAGTTCCACCCCTTGGCGGAGGCCTCCCCCGCCGCGCAGCTTCAGCAGCAGCAGGTCAAGCGGGATGGAGAGGAGGGAGGCCCTGCGCTCCTCCCCCGCCTCGCGCACGTCGATCACCCCGGCCGACCTCACGCCGGAATAGGCGTTGTAACGCATAAGGGGGGAGGCGTCCATGGCCTCCTTATAGATGCCCGTGCGTTCGAACCCGCGGAAATCCCCGCTGAGGGTGACCATCCTCAGCTTGGTATCGACACAGGCCATCCCCACCCGGGGGTTGTTCAGCAGGTACTCCCTGCTCCTCCACATGAGGAACTCCCCGAAGATGAGGCGGTCACCGCGCCCGTCCGGCGGCGGCTGCAAGGTCACTATCAAGGCCACGTTGGGCCTGCCCTCTCCGTCCACGGTGGCCAGGAACTTGGCCGCCATCTCCTGCGCGAAGAGCTCCCGCGCCCCTGCCGTAAGCTCCACCTCAACCGACCCCCTTCTCCCTCGCCGTGGCCCCCGACCAGCGGGCCACGGAAAGGCCTTCCTCCCCGGCCGCCTCCACCAGGGCCGTCATCTTCCCCTCGGGGACAAGGCCCTGCCCCGCCAGCGGAAAGATAAGGTCCAGCCTCCGGTACTTGGCGCCGCAGGTGTTGTTGAAGGCCAGCAGGTCGTATCTTTCCACCCCGGGCAACTCGTCCCGTATAAAACGTGCCATGCGGCGTATGTTTTCCTCATCGTCCGTATAGCCGGGGATGACCGGCGTGCGCACCCACATGGCCTTGCCCATCGCCGCCACCCTGCGCGCGTTCTCCAGCACCGTCTCCAGGGGAAATCCCGTGTAGCGGAGATGCCTCTCCCCGTCCATCACCTTGAGGTCGTAGAGGACCAGGTCCGCCAGCTCCACCAATGGTTCCAGTTTTTTCCAGGACACTCCCCCGCAGGTGTCCAGCGCGAGGTGGATGCCCTCCCTTTTCAACCTTGTCATCAGCGCGGCGGAGAACTCTGCCTGCAGGGCCGGCTCTCCCCCGGAGAGCGTCACACCTCCCCCCGACTTCTCGTAGAAGACGCGGTCCCGCAGCGCTTCCTCCGCCACCTCCTCCACCGTCCTCTCCCTGCCGATGACCTCCAGGGCCGCGGCCGGGCAGGCCTCCTCGCAGAGGCCGCAGGCGTCGCAGGCCCCGCGGTCGATGACCATGCCCTCCGGGGTGAGGGTCAGGGCCCCGCGGGGGCAGGCTTCCAGGCAGTCGCGCGCGCCTATGCAGCGTACCTCGTACCACACCAGTTGCGGCTCCCTCTCCAGGCCCTCCGGGTTGTGGCACCAGGGGCAGCGCATGGGGCAGCCCTTCAGGAACACGGTGGTGCGGATGCCCGGCCCGTCCTCGGTGGAGTAACGCTGCACGTTGAAGACGATCCCGGCGAGGGCCTTTTCCTCACAGCCGGTGGGATTCCCTGGCGATGATCTCATCCTGTATCTCCCTGCCCAGCACGACGAAGTAGGCGTTGTAGCCGGTCACCCTCACCAGCAGGTTGCGGTACTCCTCCGGGCGCCGCTGCGCCTCGCGCAGGGTCTCCGGGTCGATGACGTTCACCTGCAGGGCCGTCCCCCCCTTCTCCCCGTAGGCCCGCAGGAAGGCCATGAGCTTCGTCACGTGTTCCTCGTCCCGCAGGAGGGACGGGCTGAAGCTGATGGTGTGGGAAGCCCCGTTGGGAGCCGTCTCCAGGCCCAGCTTGCCCACCGAGAGGGTGACCGCGGTGGGCCCGTTGCGGTCGGCGCCGTCCACGGGCCCGATGGCGTTGGAGAGGTAGGTGCCCCGCTTCCTCCCGTCGGGCGTGGCCGCGGTGGAGGGGGCGAAGGACACCCAGTAGTTCCAGGAGAGGTAACCCCCGCGGTACCTGCGTCCGGTGGCGGGAGAGGTGCGCTTGAAGACCATCTCCGTCCAGGTGCGCGAGAGGTAACGGGCCACCTCGTCCGCGTAATCATCGTCGTTGCCGTATTTGGGCGCCTTGTTCAGGAGCGTCTGGCGCAGGGGCTCGTGCCCCTCGAAGTTGTCCCGCAAGGCCCGCGCCAGCTCGCCCATGCTCACCTTCCCGTCCTCGTAGACCAGTCTCTTCACCGCGGTGAGCGAGTCCGCTGCGGTGGCGAAGGCTACGCCCTCCACAGTTATGTAATTGTGGCGCGCCCCGCCCTGCGTGATGTCCTTCCCCTTCTCCGCGCATCCCCCCACCAGGGCGGAGAGGTAGGGGGTGGGCTCGAACTCCGCGCGTATGCGGTCCGCCTCGTCGCTTATGGCCAGCACGTGATCGAGGAGGGCGCGCAGCTGCACCTCGAACGCCCCGCGGAACTTTTCCCAAGTGGTAAAATCCTCCACCTTCCCCGTGTCCGGCCCGATGCGCCTGCCGGTGGCCGCGTCCCGCCCCTGGAAGAAGACCAGCTCCACCGCCTTGGCCAGGTTCACGTTGACGTCCACGGTGCCGGAGCGGTCATCCCCCTGCAGGGTGTTCTCCAGGCACCCCACGGGGGCGTAGTCCCACAGGCGCTCCTTCGGCAGGCCCTGCCACTCCAGGCCGCGCATGGAGTTCTCGTCGAAGTTCATGAGGAAAGGCGACCCTTGCGCGCGGGAGATCATCTGCGCCACGCGCCGCAGCAGCGGCTCCGGCGTCCCGGCGTGCAGGCGGATGTTGGGCTTGGGCTCCAGCATGTTCATCTCCTCGATGACCTCCAGGAGCAGCCAGGTGAGCTCGTTGGAGGCGTCCCTACCCTCCGCGTCGATGCCCCCCAGGGTCATCAGCTGGCCGAAGCCGGAGTTGATCCCCTGGTTGCTGAGCACGCGGTGCTGGAAGTCGTAGGCGTAATTGTGCTTTATCCAGTAGCAGTGGAGGATCTCCTTGGCCTCCTCCCTGGTGAGGCGGCCGCTCTCCAGGTCCGCGCGGTAATAGGGATACATGTACTGGTCGAACCGACCGTGGGAAAGGCCGGCGCCGGGATAGGACTCCGCGGCCATGACCAGCATGTGGGTGAACCATAGGGACTGCACCGCTTCGTGGAAGGTCTCCGCCGGCTCCCAGGGGACCTTGCGGCATATGCGGGCTATTTCCCTCAGCTCCGCGGACCTTCCGGCATCCTCCTCCTCACCCGCCAGCCGCTCCGCCTCCTCGGCGTAACGCGAGGCCAGGTCGCGCGCCGCCTCGCAGCAGACCATGAGGGCCTTGAGGAAATCCGCATAGTCGAGCTCATCGGCCTCTTCCCTGCGGGAAGCGAGGTCCTCGTGTATGCCTTGCAATCCCTCGCGCAGCACCCGCGGGTAATCGGGAATGAGGTGCCCGGGCACGGCTCCGGCGTTGGCGATCCCCAGCTCGTTGATCTCCGTGCATCTCTTCCACCACCCGTCCACGGCCTTGCGCCATCGCTTCCCCTCAACGCGGTTATGGCACTTGGAAAGGGCGGTGTTGAACTGTCCCCCCACGACCAGCTCGCCTTCCAGGATGCGCACCGGAAGGTACTTGCGGCACACCTCGCGGAAGAATAGGGCGCGGCGTAAGGCGAGGGGCTGTTCCCAGAACCCCTCCGGCAGTTCCACCTTGCGCGCCAGCACCCGCAGCGACTCGCCGAAGGCGCCCATGAAGGGCACCAGCTCCGGGATGATGCCCCAGTTCACCGGGGACCACACCTCGTCCCAAGCGGTGCCGGTGGTGAAGGGGAGGACTTCGTTGCGGAAATAGGGCCTTGCCTCGATGGAATAATATTCCTTCCGCAGCTTCCTCACCCGCGGCGAAAGGTTATGCGAGGGCTGCCAGATAAGATCCGGGGTAACGACATCCTCTTCCCTCAAGCTCCTCACCTCCCGATGCCGCCGCCGGCCGCACGACTCCCTTGATGTGCGCCCGGCGCGCGCCTCGATGTCCTCTTACACACCCATCATAACGCATCGGATACGTGCCGCATTGACTTCCGTTAAACAAACGGGGGCCGGACCCGGTTTCTTATACCCCCAGGGGGTATAAGAACTGCCGTGCCGTCGTGTCCCTGTTGCCCGCATTACCTGCACGGGCACTTCCGGGGGCAGCAGGAAAAGAACGCCTGAAACCGGTGATGGGCCTCGTCAAAAGAGGGCTTTCTGGAACCGCCAGTCCAGGATGGACCTTCCCACCTCCAGCAGACGCAGGTCGGCGAGCATCCTGGAGGCCGTCTCGTCGAGCGGTATCCTCATCCCTTCGACCAGTGCGCGCATGGAATCTACCCAGGCGGGAAGCGCTTTCCCGAAGAAGAGGAGCAACTCCAGGCGCTCCCTGCCTCCTCCCTCGTCATCGAAGGTGAGCTCGAGCAGCCTTTCCCCCAGCAGTCGGTAGGCGGTGAGCTCCACCTTCCTCTGGGCGAGCGCATCCCTCGTGTCCGGGGACATATCGTTGGGGTCCAGGGACGAGATCAAGAGGTGATGCCAGCGCTCCATGAAGGAGACGACCACCGGGATGACCGCCGCCCTTTCCCACAGGAAGAGGGACCGCGAGACGCGCTCGTGCCCCCAACCCTCCTCCCCCACCAGGTTCCGGGATGGGACCCGCACCCGTTCGAGGATCACCCTCCCGTGCGGCGAGGTGGCAAGGAATCCCAGGTCGACCTCCTCTACCCGCACGCCGCCTCCCTTCTCCACCAGGAAGGCGGATAGCCCCGACTTCCCCGCCGGGGGATCGGTGGCCGCTATTACCAGGAAAAGGTCGGCGACCGGCGCGTTGGTCACCGGGCCTTTCTCCCCCGTGAGCACGTAACCGTCCCCCTCCTTCACGGCCCGGGTGCGCATGTGCGCGGGGTCGGCACCCGCGTTCGGCTCGGAGATGGCCGCCGCGCCTATGCTCTCTCCCCGGCACAAGCCTGGGAGGTATTCCTCCTTCTGCTCCTGCGAGCCGAACACCTGCAGGGGATAGGCGCAGAGCATCACGTGGTCCGCCACGCACAGGGCCAAGCCGAGATCCAGGCTCTCGCCGGCCAGCAGCGCCAGGCACTCCGTAAACTCGCCGACCCCCGCACCCTCGCCCCCGTATCTCTTGTCGATGGCCATCCCCAAGACGCCCATGTCTGCCAGCTTTTTCCATAACTTCCAGTCCAGCGTCCTGCTGGCAGCCCGCCTCTCCACGCTGGTCAGGACCTTGCTCCTCGCGAAGGTCCTCAGCTCTTTGGCGTTCATCGACACCTCCGGGCGCTTCGCTACCCGCCGCCGATACCAGCCGCTTCCATGTTCTCGCCATCTCCATGATAGTCTTTGCCGGTGACCCCCCGCAAATCGGTGTCAGCGATTTTTCCTGCGGAATCGCCGCCAAGGTTCAGCCTGGCCGGAAGAAGTCTTGCCGACCAAAGCAGGCAGCATTAAGAGTAAACCTCAGCGAATGCCGCTTTAAAGAGCGATTCTATGCCCACGAAAGAACTTACCGGGTATCATGCAGCCATAGGGGTAGGTCAGGAGCGGATGGCGTCGTTGAGTTCCCGCGTGTAGTCGATGAGCTCCTGCATGGTGGGGAACTCCTCGCTGGCGAAGCAGAACTCCTCCGACCATTGGTTGAGCCGCAGGGGTTCCCTCTCCTCCTCCGAGAAGGTGCGCAGGAAGAGATCGTAGAGCGCGGTGCCGCGGAAGACCACCAGGGGGAAGAAGGTGGCCTCGCGGATGCCCTCCCGACGCAGGATCTCCACCGTGCGCTGCAGGCTCTCCCGGCTCTCCCCCGGCAGGCCCGCGATGAAGGTGAGGATGGGGTTCAGGCCGTGCTCGCGGGCGGCGCGCGCCGCCGCGAGGATCTCGGCGGAGGTGGTGCGTTTCTTTACCACCTCGCTCAGGATGCGGTCGTCCAGGGATTCCGCCCCCAGCGCCACGCTGTGAAAGTTGCTCTCCTTCAAGCCCAGCAGGATCTCTGGAGTCAACGAGTCGGCGCGCGTCTGGATATGGTAGGTATAAGGCACCTCCCGCACCGTCTCCAGCAGCCTGCGCAGGCGGGGCCGGTTGAGGGCGAAGGTGGCGTCCCCGAAATAAAAGGAGCGCTCGCCTTCAGGGAAATGCTCCCAGCAATAATCCAGCACATCCCGCACGTATGCCGGGGAGTGGTAGCGCGTCTTCCTCTTCCACACCGCGGGGTCCAGGCAGAAGGTGCACTGCTCGGGGCATCCCCGCGAGGTGAGGAAACCGCTGCCGGGGATGTAATCGTCGAAGAGGTTGAGGGCCTTCAGCAGGCGGTGGCGGTCCGCTATGCGAAACTCCTCGGAGACGGTGTAGATGTGCGGGAAGCGATCCAGCTCCTTCTCGAGGCCTCTATCCCTGTTATGGATTACATTCCCACGTGTGTCACGCCAGGTCAGCCCGTCCACGTGTGAGAAATCTCGCCCTCCCCGCCGCAGGGTTTCAAGGAGCTCCCAGGCCGTCCACTCTCCCTCCCCGCGCACCACGCAGTCGGCGGCGCCGTCCTCCATGATCTCCGCGGGGTGCATGGTGGAGTAGATGCCCCCGGCGACCAGGAAAGCCTCCGGCAGCATCTCCCGTATGCGCTTCAGCATCCCGCGGGCATGGCGGGCTATGTAATAAATGGATATGGGGAAGAGCACCACCTCGGGCTGCAGGTCCCGCAGGGAATCTTCCAGGTTTTCCCGCATGAGGCGCAAGGCCTCCTCTTCCCCGACGGGCGCCGTGGAGGTCGCTTCCGCCGGCAGCCCCTCCTCCCGTTCCTGGAACCACCGTTCCTCGTGGAAGACGTCGACCACCAGGTTGAGGACCTCGCATGGCCACCCCCGCCCCTTGAGGAAGGCCGCGATGTACATGGCGCCGTATTCCGGCACCAGCAGGGCCTTGTTGCGCAGGAAGGAGAACTCCGCCATCCACAGGGGATGGGGCTTGGTCTCCAGGAGCCCGTAACCCCAGGAGTCCGAGATGATCACCGTCTTCAAGCCCTTCCCGCTCATGTCGCCTATTTTATCTGAAGTACCCCGATTCATAAATAAAGCCTTTCACCCCTAAGCGCGGGCAGCCATAAGCCAACACCAGGGCCAGGCCTCATTATTGTTGTCTGTTCATGTAGAGTCGCGGCTTGATAAGTCCCCGAAAAAAGGCGGCGCTTGAGGCCTGACCCCATTCTTATTGCCAAACGTGCCGTATTGCTGAGCCGGAGCACGAACCGGAGCGCTTAGCCTCCCGCCAGGCGGGAGAGGAGGAAGATCTCGTCGCCGTCGCGCAGCGGGCCATTCCCGCCTGCAAGGGGTTCCCCTTTACGCATGGCGATCACCAGGGGGTGGAACTTCTCCCTCTCGCTGTCCCACATCTGCGCGGGCATGCAGGGTCCGTAATCCCGCCCCAGCAGGCGCAGCAGGTCACCCGCGGTGGAGCCCTCGGGCAATTCGTATTCCCTCTCCTTCTCCCCCACGTAATGCCGTATCATCCCGGTGAAACGCACCTTTACCCGCATCTCTTTTTCCGCCCCCGCGTTCCTCTCGCGAACCACGCAGTCACCGCGCCGCGCCACGGTACCCGCGCCCGTCACAGCTTCTTCTCCGACTGGCCCATGTCGTCAAGCACCCCGTGGTAGACCACCGCTGCCTTCCTGAGCAAGGGCTGCAGCTTGAGCAGCCCCGTGGCGTTGCCCTCAACCTTGATCCTCTTGCGCGCGATGGCCATCACCGGGTTGAGCTTGTTGGACCAGGAACGGTGGCCGTCGTCGGCGGAGAGCGTCATGCGCACCTTGAACTCGCCGGGGGGCTCTCCGGTGCCGAACTCGTTCTTTCCCCCGCGCAGGTCGAACCAGAACTGGACGTCCGGGTCGAAATACTTGAAGATCACGATCTGGTCCAGCTTCTCCACCTTTGAAGACAGCTCGGGGTCGGCGAACATGCGCCGGAAGAGCTCGCTGAAGGTCTCGGTCAGTTCCTCCGCGTCCTTCCAGAACTGGCTCATCCCTTACCTCCTTCTTCCCGGACATGACTGCATCGCCGCATCATTTCCATTACTTGCCAGGAAACCGCACGAGGGCTCCCGTCGCGAGCTGCTCCGGGGCCGCGCATCAGAGCAACCGCCGGAAGAGCTCGGCTATCTCCTCCTCCTCCGGGGGGCGCGGATTGAACACCATCTGGATATCCTCCATCGCCTTCACCGCAAGCTCCGGAAGGTCCTCCTCGCGAATGCCGTATCCCTTGAGGTCCGCGGGCAGGCCCAATTCGGAGATGAGCTGCCTCACCGCGGCGATAGCGGCGTCCGCCGCCTCCCCCGCGGACAGCCCGCGCACGTCCACCCCCATGGCCTCGGCCACGTCCCGGTACCGCCCGTCCACGTAGTCACGGTTGTACTCCATGACCGCGGGCAGCATGATGGAGTTGGCGACGCCGTGCGGTACATCGAACATCCCCCCCAGGGCATGTGCGCAGGCGTGCACCGCCCCGCACATGGTGTTGAAGAAACCCACCCCGGCGACGGTGGCCGCGAACTGCATGTAGGCGCGCGCCTCCAGGTCATCCCCCTTCTCCACCGCCCGGCGCAGCCAGCGGCTCACCAGGCGTATGGCATGCAGGGTCATGGCATCCGCCAAGGGATTGGCATAGGGAGAGGTATAAGCCTCGATGGCGTGGGTGAGGGTATCGACCCCGGTGGCGGCGGTCAGCGCCGCAGGCAGGGAGACGGTGACCTTGGGGTCCAGCAGGGCCACGTCGGCCACGCAATACCACTCGATGAAGCCGGTCTTGGTCTGCTCCTCCTCGTTCTTGATGATCGCGCCCCAGGTGACCTCGCAACCCGTCCCCGCGGTGGTGGGGATGGCCACGTGGGGAAGCATGGGCCGCCCCACCAGCTCCGCCCCGACGTGCTCCGCGATGTCCTCCTCGCCTCCGGTGACCAGCACGTTGGCCCCCTTGGCGGTGTCCATCACCGACCCGCCCCCCACCGCGACTATGCTGTCCCCTTCCACCTCCTTGATGAAGCGGGCGGCTTCGTTGATCACGCTCACCAGGGCATCCTGCCGCACCTTGTCGAAGACGCCCGCGATCTCGACGTCGCTTTCCTTCAGCGCCTTCTTCACGTAGTCGAGGATTCCCGCCTCGATCACGCCCCGGTCGGTGAAGATGACCGGCCTTTTCGCGCCCAGCTCGCCCAGCTCGAAGGGGAGCTCCTCCACCGACCCCACGCGGTAGACGATCTTGGTGCGCAGCTTGAACTCGATGAGCTCCTCCGGAAGCGCCATATCGCTCCTCCCGCCTTTCTCGCTCACGCGGCGTACCTTTTACGGCAAAGCGCCTTTCTTACAACTTCCCCAGCAACAGGCGGCTGATGATCAGCTTCTGTATCTCCGATGTGCCCGCCCCGATGGTGCCCAGCTTGGCGTCGCGCAGGGTCCTCTCCACGGGGTACTCCCGTATGTAGCCATAGCCGCCGAAGATCTGCACCGCCTCGCTGGCCACACGGAAGGCCGACTCGGTGACGAAGAGCTTGCACACGCAGGCCTCCATCATGGCCGGGATGCCCTGGTCCTTCATCCAGGCCACCCTGTAGACCAACAGGCGCGAGGCATCCAACAGGCACTTCATCTCCGCTATCTTGAAGGCCACCGCCTGGAACTTTCCGATAGGCCTGCCGAACTGCTTTCTCTCCCTGGCGTACTCGACGCAGCGCTCTATGTTTGCCTCCATGCAACCCACGGCGGGAGCCACCATGATGGCCCGCTCCCACTCCAGGGTGGCCTTGCCCACCCCGTAGAAACCGTCTCCCTCGTTCCCCAGGAGGTTTTCCGCCGGGACCCGGCAGTCGCTAAAGACCAGCTCGGCGGTGGGTGAGGTGCGGTTGCCCATCTTGTCCAGCTCCTTGCTCACCTGGAAACCCTCAAAGCCCTTCTCCACGATGAAAGCGCTGATGCCAGCGCCACCCTTCTCCTTGTCGGTGACGGCGATGACGATGCACAAATCGGCGACGGGCCCGTTAGTGATGAACATCTTCGTCCCGTTGATGACGTAGAAATCGCCGTCGCGCACCGCCGTGGTCTTGATGGAGGCGGCGTCAGACCCGGCGTCGGGCTCGGTAAGCCCGAAGCAGCTTATCTTCTCCCCGCTGCAGATGCCGGGTAGGTACTTCCTCTTCTGCTCCTCCGTGCCCATCACCCAGATGGGCACGGCGCCGATGATGGTGTGGGCCCCCCAGGAGAGGGCCACCCCCGCGTCCCCGCCGCCCGCCCCGAAGGCGTCCATGGCGATAGCGGTGTCCAGGGCTCCGGCACCGGAACCCCCGTACTCGTCCGGGAAGGGGAGACCGAGCAAACCCATATCTCCCATTTTCTTCCATCCATCCCAGAAGAACTCGCCCCTGCGGTCGTACTCCTCGGTGAAGGGCGCGATCTCCTTCTCCGCGAATTCCTTCACCTCCTTGAAGAAGGCCTTCTGTTCCATAGAGAGCTCGAAATCCATCTGCTACCTCCCCTTTCCTCATCCTCCCTTGCCCTGCATCCTCCCTCTCCTCGCGCTCCGGCATCGAGGTCCCGCGCCGGCGGAGGCAATCACGCGTTCGTCCCGCCCCGCCGACAAAAAAAACCGCGTACTTGCCTCTGCTTTTCCCCGCCCCGCACAGGACGTGCCCGAGCGGAGATCCACGGAAGAAACGGCCAATGGCTGCGTACCGCAAAATGGCGGCACAGAAGCCCCCTATCGCCCGCACCGCCATGCGTCCCCTAAGAGCTGCATCTCCGGCCGCGAGGTCACGTCGCGGCCGCATGATGTCACTCGAAAAGGTCGTCCTCCTCCGCCCCCGCTTCTTCCTCGCCGCCTCCCGCGCTCTCGTCCGCGGACCGCTGGCCTTCCGGGATCTCTTCGCGAGGCGGGCCGCCGGCTTCTTCCGGCTCTTCCCCGCCTCCCGCGAATCTCCTTATCCCGAGGGCCGGCTCGCCGCTCCCGAAGCAGGTGGTAAAAGATTCCAGTTCAAGCTCGAGACCGCGCTCCAGGTCAAGGTCGAGGGAACGGTTGAGGCACCTTTTCGCCATGTGAAGGGCCGTTCTTCCGCACTGGGAGAGTTTCTCCACCCATTCCCCCACCCTGCCCGCAAGCGTCGCCTCCGGAACCACCTCGTTCACCAGTCCCCACTCCGCCGCCGTCTCCGCGTCCACCACCTTCCCCGCCAGGACCATCTCCCTGGCGCGGCGCAGGCCCACCAACCGCGCAAGCCTCTGGGTCCCTCCCCCGGAAGGGACCATGCCCAGCCTCGCCTCCGCAAAGGCGAAGCGGGCGGCCGGGGTTGCCAGAGCCAGGTCGCAGGCCAGGCATATCTCCAGCCCGGCCCCCATGGCCACGCCGTTCACCGCGGCGATAGTGGGCAGGGAAAGCTCCGCGATTCGCCCGGTGATCAGTTGCAGCTCGCGGGAGCGGCGGCGCGCCGCCATGGGGGCTACCTTCTCCAGGCCCGCCATGTCCATGCCCGCGCAGAAGGCCGCGCCCTGCCCGGTGAAAACCACGGCCCTCACCCCGGGATCTGCCTCCAGGGCGTTGAGGCAGCCCCACAACTCGCGCAGCGAACCCTGGGTGAGCGCGTTCATCTTGGCCGGCCGGGAAAAATATACCCAACCCGCACCGTCCCGGATCTCCCAGGCGATGACCTTCTCCTCCATGTCCTCCCCCCGGTGGGCCCCGCGGTAAACCCCGCGCGCCTATCCCTTGCCTAGAGTTTCCAGTAGCTCTCCTGCTTCCCGCCGCCGTAGTCGTAAAAACCCCGCCCCGTCTTGCGCCCCAAAAGGCCGGAGGCCACCAAGCGTTTCAGTAGCGGCGGGGGATAATACTTCGCGTCTCCGGTATCGTTGTAGATGGCCAGGGAGGCGTTCGTGAGCACGTCGATGCCCGTCATATCCGCCAGCTCCAGGGGCCCCATGGGCAGGTTGTAGCCCAGGCGCATGGCCTTGTCGATGTCCTCCGGGGTGGCCACCCCCGCTTCCAGCATCCTCGCCGCCTCCATGACCATGGGGAGGTAGAGGCGGTTGGCGATGAAGCCCGCGTGATCCTTGAGCACGCGCACCGTCTCCTTCCCCACCGACTGCGCCCATTTCTCGGCGGTCTCTAAGGTCTCGTCGGAGGTCTGCAGGCCCCGGATGATCTCGCAGAGTCGCATGAGCGGCACAGGGCTGAAGAAATGGGTCCCCACCACCTTCTCCGGCCGCCCGGTGGCCGCGGCGATGGAGGAGATGGGGATGGCGGAGGTGTTGGTCCCCAGGATGGCGTGGGGAGGGCAGATGTCGTCTAGCTCGCCGAAGACCTTGCTCTTCACCTCGAGGTTCTCGAAAACCGCCTCCACCACCAGGTCGCAGTCGGAGGCGTCCTTCAGGTCGGTGGTGGTGGCGATATTGGCCAGGGCGGCGTCGTGCTGCTCCTGCGTGATCTTCTCCTTGGAGAGGAACTTCCCCAGGGAATCGCGGATGGCTTCCATGCCCTTGGAAGTGCGCTCCTCGTCGACGTCGTGCATGACCACCTGGTACCCCGCGAAGGCGGTGACCTGCGCGATGCCGCTTCCCATGAGGCCCGATCCCACTACGAAGACTTTCTTGATCTCCATGGCTACCTCCCGTGGTTCGACCTTCCCTTCCCGTCAAGCTGTGAAAGAGTTACCTGCGAGGTATATACGCCGGCGCCTCCCGCCGCGTCGCGAGAAACGGCGCGAAAAAAGTATATCACATTACTTTCGCGACCTCGTGCGGGCTCTCTTGGCCGGCTTTGTGCGCATGACCTTCCACCATCCGCGCAGGAAATTGACCAGGCAGAGCGCGGATATCAGCGCGGCGGCCACCGCGGCGGCGTTCGCGGGGCGGGAGAGAAAACCCCTCGCCCCCTCCAGGATCTCCGCTGCCCGCGAAAGGGAAGGGAGGTAAGCCTCCCTTCCGTGGGAAAAGGTGCCCAACTGTCCGTGGGCGGATTTCACCAGGTCCGTGAGGTCCGAAATGTCTTCCACCAGGTACCACTCCCGCAAAAAAGTCCGCGACGCTCCGCGGCCCAGCGGTCCCCCCGCTCTCCTACCGCCTTCCCAAAGACCCCCTACCCGATGAAGAGGGGAACGTGGGAGAAGGACGCCACGTCGAACAGCCCCACGTCGGTTATCTTCAGGGCGGGGATAACCGGTAGGGCCATGAAGGAGAGCGCCATGAAGGGATCTGCAAGCCCGCAGCCCAGCCCCCTTGCCGCCTCCCGCAGCTTCCGCACCCTTTCCGTCACCTTCACCAGGGGCAGGGTGGACATGAGGCCCGCCACGTCCAGGGGAAGCTCCGCGAGCACCTTACCTTTCCTGACCACCGCCTGGCCTCCGCCCATATCCGCCACCCTGCGGGCAGCCGCCATGATGTCCGTGTCATCCGCTCCCACCACCACCAGGTTGTGGGAGTCGTGGGCCACCGTGGAAGCCATGGCTCCCTCGCGCAGCCCGAACCCGCGGATGAAGCCCACCCCCACGTTGCCCGTTCCGCGATGCCTCTCGAAAACGCAGATCTTGAGGATGTCCCGCCCCGGATCCGCTGTCACCACGCCGCCTTCCACCCGCGGTTTCTCCACCAGCCTTTCCGTGACGATCTGGTCTGGGACTACCCCGATCACCAGGATGTTCCCTTTCCCGGCCGGCACCGCGACATCTGGTATTTTTTCCCATGCGATATTCATGGCGCCGGGGGCGGGGGGCCCCGGCTGCACGTCGACCAGGAGCTCCCCTCCCTCCGCTACCTTCATCCCCCGCTTGTACACCGCCCTCACCGCGAAGTCCCTCAGATCCTCCAGCACCACCAGGTCCGCCAGCCAGCCGGGCGCGATGCCTCCCCTGCGGGGCAGGCGGAAGCGCAGGGCGGGGTGCAGGGTCACCATGCGCAGAGCGGCCACCGGGTCCAGCCCCAGCCCCACCGCCCGGCGCAGCACGTGGTCCAGGTGGCCTTCCTGTCTGAGGTCGTCGGGCTGCCGGTCGTCCGTCACCATGAGCAGGCGATGCGAGGGGGTCTCCATGGCCAGGGGAAGCAGCGCCTGCAGGTTCCTAGCGGTGGAACCCTCGCGCATGTAGATATACATGCCTTTCTCCAGCTTCTCCCTGGCCTCGCCCGCTGCCACGCACTCGTGGTCGGATTCCACTCCCGCCGCCAGGTAAGCGTCGAGGTCCTTCCCGCTCAGGCCTGGAGCATGGCCGTCGATGGGCAAACCGGCACAAGCCTCTATCTTAGCCATGATCGCCGCGTCCCCGCTTATCACCCCCGGGAAATTCATTACCTCGCCTAACCCCACTACCGCCTCCTCCACGAGCAGGGGCGCCAGATCCTCCGCCTCCAGCACCGCCCCCGCCGTCTCCATGGGCGTGGCGGGGACGCAGGACGGGAGCATGATGAAAACGTCCAGGGGGAGCCCTTCGTCCAGGCGCATCATGTACCGAATGCCCTCCATCCCCAGCACGTTGGCTATCTCGTGGTAATCGGTGACCACCGCCGCGGTGCCGTGAGGGACCACGGCGCGGGCGTATTCCGGAAGGGAAACCATGGAGGATTCGATGTGCACGTGGCCGTCTATGAAGCCGGGGCAGAGGTAAGCGCCGCCCAGGTCCACCCGCTCCCGCGCGCGCCTCTCCCCAAAACCGGCTATGCGGCCATCGTGGACCGCCACCTCCTCCTCCCTGACCTCGCCACTGAAAACGTCGACCAACTTCGCCCCCGTGATCAGGAACTCCGCCTCGCTCTCTCCCCTGGCCACCGACAGCCATGTATCGCGATCCATCGCTTTCCTCCCGCTCTCTCTCGTCGCCGCGCCCCTTCCGCGCTGTCTCCCTGTTTTTCCCTATTCCCGCCTCCGGAAAGACGCGGATGCCCCGGTCCGTTTCGGATATGCATGACCTGGCGGCGTTTCTCCCGCGGGGCAAGGAGCGGCTCTTGCCGGGCGGGGAGATCCCGCCCTCCTCGAGCCGTCAGATCACCGGTTCCTCCTGCAGCTCACCCGGCTTGCGCAGCCCCTCGGCAGGATAGGCCCTCATCTCCAGGATTACCTTAAGGGCTTCCTCCCTCATGGCGTATTCGAAGGCCTGCACCCCCATTTCCAGGGGGAACCTGCGGTCGATGAGCTCCTGCACGTTGACCAATCCACGCATGAGGGCGCGTATGGCGGGTTGGAAAGGGCCGCAGCGCGAGCCTATCACCTGCACCTCGTCTACCACCAGCCTGGAGATATCCAGCCGTACGTTGTCGACGAAGGTGCTCTTCTGGACGATGGTCCCCGCGGGCTTCACCAGGGCGCGTGCCAGCTCGAAGCCCTCCGGCTTCCCCGTGCATTCCACAACCACGTCAAACCGCTCTTCCCCCGCCCCCTCGCTTTCCAGGGCGGTCCTCACCCCCAGGCGATCCAGGATCTTGAGCTTATGCGGGTAGCGCCCCACGGCAAGGAGCGAACAGCCCGACAGGCGCATCACCTGGGCCGCCAGTAGCCCCAGCTTACCGTCTCCCAGCACCGCCACCCTCAGGCGCGGGTTAAGGTGAACCTGCTCGGTGACGCGGAAGCACGCCGCCAACGGTTCCACGAAAACGGCCGTGTAGGTGGGCATGGTGTCCGGTACCAGGTGGAGGTTGGAGACGGGGAGCGTGGTGAACTCGGCGAAGGTGCCGTTCCTTCCGCTGATCCCCAGCGTGGTGCGCTGCGGGCAGTGATTGCCCCTCCCCTCGATGCACATGGCGCAGACGCCGCAAGGGCAGTTGATCTCCCCCACCACCCTCTTCCCGACCCAGTCGGGATTATCGCATCTCTCCACCACCCCTACGAACTCGTGACCCAGGATGCCCTTGAACTGCATATAGCCGCGAACCACCTCCAGGTCCGTGTGGCATATGCCTGCGGCGATCACCTTGATGAGGGCCTCGCCGGGTCCCGGCTCCGGCACGGGGAGGTCGTCCCGGAGCTGGAGCTCACCGTCGAAATACAGGCCGAGCATCTTGCGCCACTCCTCCTTCTTTCTTCGCGCCGACGACGCGGAAAATCCGCTCGCTATCTATCTTACCTCATGTTCTTCCTTCCTTCCCCTCCTTTCCTCAATTCACCTTTCTGCGACGTCCCCCGTCTTCCCTTCCGGGGGCACGTACGGCCCATGCGCAGGACATGTCCCACCTCTGCGGGAGCGCCGTGAACGCATCCCCGGATATGCACGTACCTTCCATCGGGGGACGGGTTTCGCGCGCGAGGGAGCGGACGGCCGGAAGCGGGTACTCTCCATGGTAGGCCCGCTGCGTGGCCTCGGGAGCGGGCGAGCGCCGTGAACGCATCCTCTGTAAAAACGCCCCCTATTCAAGATCCGGCCTGCTGGGGACGTCGCGGGAAAGGGTCAACTGGGAGCATGTATCCCGGCCGGCCTCGCTTCACCGGCCTCCTCGGGCTCCCACTCTTCCTTGGGATGCGGCTTTCTGCGGGCGATAATGGTGATGATGGAGGGGAGCACCAGGAGGCTCGCCGCCAGGGAGACGGCGAGGGAAAGCGCCGTGATGAGCCCGAAGCGGCGGATGGGGGCCATCTTGGAATAGGAGATGACCAGAAAAGCGCCGGCGGTGGAGACCACGCTGGCCAGGAGGGGTTTGCCCACACGCATCACGGAGATCTCCAGGGCTTCGGCCACACTTGTCTCACGCGAGGAGTATTCCTCCAGGAAACGATGGGTCACGTGGATGCCGTAATCTATGCCCATGCCGATGATCATGGAAGCCACCAGCACGGTCATCATGTCCAGTTCCCAGCCCATGAGGGCCAGGAAACCCATCTCCAGGGATACGCCTGCCACCAGCACCGACAAGGTGGCAATGCCGTAGGTGAGGGAACGGAAGATCAGCACGAGCGCCACTCCCGAGAGCAGCAGGGCCAGGAGCGCCGTGCGCAACTGCGTGGGGACCAGGTTCCCCAGGAGGTCATAGGTGAGAGGGGTTATCCCACCTACCTTGTACCCGATGTCCAGCGATCCGAAATAGGCCTCGGCCGTCTCCCTCAGGACGTGGGTCTTGTCGATGGCTTCCCGGTTGCTCTTGGCACCCTCGCTGAAGATGCTGATCAGGACGGCCTGGTGATCGGCGGAGATCAACTTGCCCTCCTGCGGCCCGAAGAGCTCGCTTATCTCCCGCAGATCCCCTTCCGCCTCGTCCGCGGATGAGGGCAGGGCGGCGGCGTAGTCGGCTCCCGGCGCGGCCTTGCCCATCTCGACGCGGTAATCCTGCAGCAGTTCGGCGAGGCAAGAGCTCCCGTTCTGCGTGAAGTAGGGCGTGGCGGCAAGCCCGTCCTGGAAGTTGCGCATGGCCACCAGCACCCGCGGATCCAGCACGTTCCCGGTGAGGAGGACCACGTCCTCCTGCTGCCCCCCGAAGATGCGCTCCTGCTCGTACTGGGCCTGCAGCGAGGGGATGTCCTGGGGCGCCAGGGCGCGGAGGTCAGGGGTGGTGGTGAGGCGCAGGGAACCCAGCACGCAGGCCAGGACCACCAGCGCGTAGATGGTCACCACCGCCCACGGACGGTCCTGTGATATCCCCGCTATCCTCCCCATCGCGTGGTCGAACCGAGAGTCCCCCCGCGATGAAAAGATGGCCACTCCGCGGGGGGCCCGTCTGCCTTCCCGGCGTAGCCTGCGGTCCTCCCGCAGGATCATCAGTGCGGGCAGGAAGGTCACGCTGAGCAGGAAGCAGATGCCTATGCCCACCGCGCCCATGTAACCGAATTCCCGCATGACATCGAAGTCGGAGAAATGGAAGCTCGTGAACCCGAAGAAGGTGGTGATACAGGCCAGGAAGACGGCCACGCCCACGGTGACCACCGCGCGGTAGGCCGCGCCGCGCTGGTCCTCGCGGATGCCGAATTCCTCGTAGAAACGGCTCATCATGTAGACGAGGTTCCCCAGGCTTATGCCCAGCACCAGCGGACCGATGACCGCGGAGAGCATGGTGTAGGGAAGGTGCAGCCAGCCCATGAGCCCGTAGATCCAGACCGCGGACATCACGATCACCGCCAGGGGAAGGAAGATGTCCGTGAACCTCTGGAAAGTCACGTAGAGGAGGGCCATGAGCACCGCCACGGCGATGAGGGCGAGCAGCCAGGTGCTCTCTAAGACGTAATTTTCCAGGTCCCGGTCTATGGAGGGATCGCCGCTTATCACCACCCTCGCCGGCACCTCGCCATCCTCGAAATAGCCGTGGAAGAAATCCTCGAACCTGCGGGCCGCCTCCCGCATCTCCTCCGTGGCAAGGTCGGGGTTGACCTTGACCCAGATGGTCGCGTACTTCCCGTCCGCGGAGAGGAGCGCGGATCCCTCCTTCTCCACCGTCCACTTGTAGGCCACCGGGTTCGCCAGGTACTGAGAAACCCCTTTTTCGATGGCCTCCTCGAAGGGGATGGTGTTCGCGGGATCGGCCGGATCGGGCACCATGGTACCCTCTCCGAAACGCATTATGGTGGCGATGTCGCTTACCAGCGGCCCGTAGGCCTTGCGCGCCTCGTTCAAGGCGTTGAGGGCGAACCCGGTGAGGAAATGCTCCATGTAGACGTAGTATTCCTCGCCCACCTGCTCTTCCATCTCCTTCTCGAGCAGGAGGAATTTCTTGATCATGGGGTAGGTGAGCAGGTAATCGCTCTCCACCATGGGGATCTCGTAGTTGGTGCCCCCGAAAAGCTGGTCGACTTCCTTGACGGTGCGCGACGTCTCGTACTTGCTGGGGATGAGGTCCTTCTGGCCCGCCTTCACCTCTATAAAGCCCATGCCCACCGCCACCGGCACGGTGAGGGCGACGCATGCGATCACCACCATGAGGGCATGATCCCTGCAAATCCGCGCGAAAAACTTCATCTTTCCCCTTCCTTCGGGCTCGCTCCCCTGCGAGCCGCAAGCCTTCCCGCAATGCCAACGACGATATTTCCAATCATTATAATTGCTTCGCCGGCGTTTGGTTACCTTCCTTGCATAAAGCGCCTGCATTCCTCGCAGGCCCACCACCCATCGGACATGGTCTCCCGCCGCCGCGCGTCGCCGGCTGTGCGCGGAGAAACTCCTTTCCACCGCAAGTGACGGGGTGATATCCTCGTGCGTGTGGCAGCACGTTCTCCGGGAGGCGCAAAGGGATCGCGGCAGCTCCCCTGGAGGCGCCCGTTGCGGCAACTGCGCACCGGGAGCGCGCTCCACCATGAGCCAAGGAGTGGAGGTTGGCTTATCTTCTCGTAAGCAAGGTCTCAGCGTACCGCGATGACGAGGTCCGCTCCGCCGTCGCAAGAGCGCTCGACGAGAGCGGCCTGCATTGGGAGGGCAAGTCGGTATTGGTCAAGCCCAACCTCCTGGGTCCCTTTCCGCCGCAATCCGGGGTGGTGACCCATCCATCCCTCATTCGCGCCTTACGGGAGGAGCTGCTCCGCCGGGGGTGCCGCGTGATGATAGGGGATAACCCGGGGGTGCGGGGTTACGGCATGACGGCTCGCATGGCCCAGGTGAGCGGGGCCGGGGAGGCGGCGGGAGAGGACTTCGTCAACCTGGGCCTGCGCCCGCGGCAGGTGAGGATGGCGTCGCGCCACGTCGATCTCGTCTCCGTCTGTTCCGAGGTCTTCGAGGTGGACATCTGGATATCCGTTCCCAAGTTCAAGACCCACATGTCCGCGGTGATCACCGGCGCGGTGAAGAACAGCTACGGCCTTCTGGTGGGAGGCGAGAAGGCGCGCCTGCATGCCGTCGCCCCGCGCCCGCAGGACTTCGGCGAGCTGCTGGTGGACGTCTACGCCCTGCGCCCCCCGGACCTGGTGATCATGGACGCGGTGGTGGGCATGGAAGGGAACGGCCCCTCCGGGGGCAAGCTGAGGGAGATCGGCGTCCTCCTTTCCTCGCGCAGCGGCGGGGTCATCGACCTGGCCATGTGCGCCATGGCCGGGATAGACCCGGCGCGCGTTCCCACCCAGGTGTGGGCGGCACGGTGCGGGCTAGCGCCTCAGGACCTGGGGGCGGTGGAGGTGGAGGGGGAGATACCCGTGCTGCACGGTTTCAGAAAACCCTCCACCATGGCGCGGCTGGACCCCGGCGGGACGGTGCAGAGGCTCATCTTCCGCCGCCTCTCGCGACCGCACCTGGGGGTGGACAGGGAAAGGTGCACGGCCTGCGGATCCTGCCTGCGCGGCTGCCCGGTGCAGGCCATCTCGCTACGCGATTACCCTCGTTTCGACACGAAAAAGTGCATAGCCTGCTACTGCTGCTATGAGCTTTGTCCCGAGGGAGCCGTCAAGGTCGGCAGGCTGGTGGCTTTCCTGCGCGGATAGAAAAGGGGGCCGGGGATTGGTAAGATGATTCTCGATAAATATTCCGGATGGTTCCTGGCAACCTGCCCGTCCGTCGACTGGAAAGGCGGTAGGCGATGACCATATTCACCGATTTCTACGACCGGGACCTGGTCGGCTTCCCCGAGTTCGTCTTCCTCCATTTCGAGGGCCGCGACTTCACCAACCTCGAGGTGTACCGCTCCTCCTGCCGCATCGGGAACGCCCTCCACGAGTTCGGCCTGCGTGAGGGCGACGTGCTGCTCATACACACGGAGAACATCCCCGAATTCGCCCTGATACTCGCCGCCTGCGCGAAAATGGGCGTCATCTTCTGCCCCACCCTCTTCCTGATCAGCGCCGAGGAGCTTTCGTGGATAGCCGAGCACTGCGAGGCCAAGTGCGTGGTGACCACGCCGAACCTGCTGGCGAAGGTGCGTGCCGCCTGCCCCCGCTGGATAGAGCAGGGCAAGGTCATCCTCTGCGAGGGAGAGGAGAGCGGGGTGCTCTCCCTCCAGGAGCTTGTCGGCGACCAACCGGACGAGCTTCCCACCTGCCGCGAGCTTGGCGACGACGACGTGGCGGCCCTGCTCTACACCTCGGGCACCACCGGGAAACCGAAGGGCGTGATGCTTACCCACCGCAACCTGGGGAGCAACGCGCGCTCGGCGGCCGAAACCAACCGCATGACCCGCGGGGAGGTAGCGCTTTCCGCGCTCCCCCTCACCCATTCCTACGGGCTGACCATGTCCCTGCTTCCCTGCATCATCGGCCTTTCCTGCGTGCTGGTGCGCTGGTTCGAGGCGGAGGAGATATTCGCCTACACGGAAAGTCACCACATAACAACCATGACGGGGGTGCCGGCCATGTATATCCAGCTCCTCAACCACCCGCGCGCCCCCCAATACAACGTGCGCAGCTGGAAGAGGCTGCAGAGTGGGGCCGCCCCCCTGCCGGAGGAGGTGCTCCTGGCCTTCCGGGAGAAGTTCGGGGTGTACATCTACGAGGGTTACGGTCTGACGGAGGCTTCGCCGGTGGTGTCATGCCAGAGGCCGGACATCCCGCTCAAGCCCGGGTCCGTCGGCCCCCCCATCCGGGGAGTGGAGGTGAGCATACGCGACGAGTTCGAGCGCGTACTCCCCGCGGGCAGCCCGGGAGAGATCTGCGTGCGCGGGCCCAACGTCATGAAAGGGTACCTCAAGGACCCAGAGGAAACGGAAAGGACCCTGCGCGGCGGCTGGTTACATACCGGAGACATAGGCTACCTCGACGAGGACGGGTACCTGTATATCGTGGAGAGGAAGAAGGACCTCATCATAACCGGCGGATTCAACCTCTATCCCTCGGAGGTGGAGCAGGTGCTGGAAGCCCATCCTGCCGTGCAGGAGGTGGCCGTGGTGGGAGAACCGGACCCCATCAGGGGCGAGGTGGTGCACGCCTTCGTGATATTGCGGGAAGGGAGCGAGGCGTCGGAGGGGGAGCTGATCGAATATGCCCGCAGATCCCTGGTGTACTACAAGGTCCCGCACCGCATCACTTTTCTCGACGTGATGCCCCGCACCTTCCTGGGTAAAGTTTCCAGGAAGGAATTGCGCGACCGCCTCCTCCCGCACTGAACATGCGCGTCGCCGGCCCGTGCCTTCCCCGCGTTTCCGTACCGCAACGGGCTCAAAGCAGGGACATCCCCTTCTCCTCTCCCACGCGCCTCTCCAACTCGCGCAGGTTATCCATCCCGGGTGACCTCTGCCCCCTCTCCAACTCCCTGACCATGGAAAGCAGGGCGCTGGTTACGGGGGTTCTTGCCCCCTCCCTGCCGCCCATCTCCACAACTCTTCCGCACAGCCACGTGGCCTCCGTGGCCGCGCCGCTCATCACGTCGCGCAGCATGGGAGGCCTCAGGCAACGCCACACGGCCGCCTCCCAGGGGGATTCCGACTCCCGCAGATCTGTGCCCTGCAGCGCAGCCACCCTCACGCATTCCTCTGCCGCCTCGCAGGCATAGAGGTCGATCTCCTTCCGCGTGCAAATACCCTCCGGCACCTCCCCCAGCAAGGCACAGAGGGCGCTTACCACCCCCGCCGCGCGCACCCTCCTCCACGCTTCCGCCCGCATATCCTCCGCCAAGCCCACGCACGTTGCGCACGGTCTCCCCAGCGCTTCCGCCACCGCGGCCAAGCCTGAGGGCTCCGTCCAGTCCTGAAGGCCACCCAGGACGAGCGAGCGCAGCTCTTCCACCCGCACCGTCCCGTCTTCCTCTTCCTCCGCCGAAAACCAGGGCATAGCCGCCAGCGTCCTTTCCTTGCCCGTCATGCCGGCGAGTTCCTCCGCCGCGAAGCCATCCTGCAGGGAAAGGTACAGGGTGTTCCGGTGGACGAATGGGCTCAGCGGCCGCAGCGCGTCTCCGCAATCTCCCGCCTTGACCGCCAGGACGATGAGGTCGAAGGGCGCGTCCGCCTCTCCCGGCGCGCACACTGGCAACTCCTCCTCGGCTTCCATGGCGCCGCACAGGCGAAGCCCCCGCGAGCGCAGCTGCAACCTTCTCTCTTCCCGTTTCTCGTAAAGGGAGACCTCGCAATCCCCGGCATGCAGCAGGTAAGCCACGAGGCTGCCGGCAGCCCCTGCGCCTATGACGGATATCCTCATGCTTCCTCCCCAACCGCCACCTTGCGCCGCATCCAGGGAGAAGATATGGCCACAACCTGGATGAACGCCGTCCCCTGCCGTCCCACGCCCGGTTACGCGCTAACCCCCGGCAGTCGGTGCCTGCTCCGTGGTCGGCTTCTGCTCCGATGCCGGTGCCTGCTGCGGGCTTTCGCCCAGCCCGGGGTCCTCCGGCCCCACGGGGGGGCCTTGCTCGGGCGGGGGAGGCGGCACCGGCTTGGAGGTCCAGATGAAGACGGGCGTGCCCACGCTGACGTGCTCGAAGAGCTCGAGGATGGCCCAGTTGGCCATCCTTATGCATCCGTGGGAGTGGAGGCCCGGGACCAGGTTGCTGGTCCCGTGGATGAGCACCGTGCCGCCGGCGGCGCTGGTGACCAGGGCGCGCACCCCCAGCGGGTTGTTGGGTCCCGGTTCGATGCGCGGCGGCATGTCCTTGGACCACTCAACGTTGGGATTGATCCAGACAGGATTCTCCTCCTTGCGGATAATGTAATATTTTCCCAGGGGGGTGGGGTACTTGGGTTCCCCGGTGGCCACGTAATATGTGTTCACCAGCGTGTCCTTGTTGTACCACTTGAGGGTGTTGCCCATGATATCCACCACCAGGACCGTCTGCACGTCGTCGCTGGAAAGGGAGGGCGGCTTGACCACTACCACCGGCTCCACGACCCGGTTGGAGGAAAGCAAGCCTTCCTCCACCAGCTTGAGGGAGGCCTCCACGTCCATCCACAGTCCGTCCTGGGAGGGGTGGAAGGTGAGCTTGCCGGTCTGGAAATCGAAGTTCAGCGAGGCGTTCACCACCTCGCGGTCGATGGCGGCGGCGATGCCGTTCAATTCCTTGATCAGCAAATCCTTGTTCAGCGTGTACTCCAAGCCTATCTCGATGCTCAGCGGCCGGTTGAGGGCGCGGCGTAAGGCACGCTCAAACACGGAGCGCTCCCATCCCTGCCGATAGGCCATTTCCACCAGGCCTTCCACGTCGACGTCGAGGCCCATGGCACCCGGGTCTATCACCCATTCCCACTCCCGGAACCTCACGGTGAGCGGCATCATAAGGGGAGCCACGACCTGTTCCCGCACGGTCTGCACCGCCTCCTCCCGGGTCATCCCCGTGACGTCCACGCCCAGCACCACCGTCCTCGGAAACATCTCTCCCCGGTGACGGGAATCGGCATACACCGAGACGGCCGAGGCGACGACGAGAAAAGCGGCGATCGAGAAGAGGATGAAAAGGACCCAGCGCACGACACCGTTGCGCGGCCTGAGGAACGAAACGGTCTTCTTCCAGTTGCTCATCTTCTTCCTCGGCATGCCTTGTCCTCACCCCTTTTTCCGCATGTTCCCACAGAGCTTGTGACGCACCGCGCGGCCTTCCCGTTCCACCTACCACCTCTGCACGAACTGCTCGAAGTAGCTGAGAAACGAGTACTCCGAGAGAACCCGCTGCCGCTCCTCGTGCAGGGAACGCAGGGCCCGCATATCCCGGGACGCTCCCCTGCCGCTCTCGCTCTCGATCAGCCCCACCAGCTCACTGTTGCGCCGCCTGAGCTCCTCCAGGCGCAGGTAGTAATGGGGGATATGCATGGCGAGCAGTTGCTCGCCGCTATAACGCGAGATTGCTTGGCATCGCGGGCACGCGAAGCATTCCAGCTCTTCCGTCTCCTCCACCTGTGCGTTACAAAGGGGGCACCGCCGTCCGCTTTCCCCTTCCAGCAATATCCTCTCTCCCGCGAAGTCCTCTCCCGCCCGCCATCTCGGGTTCACCGTCCCGAGCGATCCCCGCCGACAGCAGCTCTTGCCCTCACCGCCGGGCTGGGAACCGCCCCCGGAGCAATTCTCCTCCTCGCGTTTCCCACGGGATAGATTATCCTCCCCCTTCCGGGAAAATACCATGATGCCGGCCGTGCATCTCCCGCCACCGCGCGCGGGCGGGAGGCCCGGCGCCCCCCGCCCTCTCGTGAACCACCTTACGCAACCCGGCGGCTCTCCCACCTTCTTGCGGCCGCCTCTCTCCAGCGGGCCCGCTCGGCCCCAGCCCCGCCGAGGGCGGCCCGCGCCCGCGCTATTCCTCCTCCGCCTGCTCGGGAACGGGGCCTCCCCCGATAAGCAATCCGATGATGAGCAGCAGGGCGCCGACGATGAGCATCGCCCAGGGGATATACACCTTTATGAGGTTGATCTCCCCCGCCCCGTCCTTGGCGTCCTCCGCATTTACCTTGATGGAATCCTGGGTCGACACGTATTCGTAGGAGAACACCTTTCTGGCCTCTCCCATCTGTGACTGCAGGCCCGCGAGCTGCGCGATAGCCGGGCCCAGCCGCGCATCGCCGGCGTACTTGGCCAGCACGGGCTGCAGCTGGCTCATGCCGCTCAGGTCCAGGCGCATGGAGAGGGTTTCCGCGCTCTTGTAAACATCCACGGGTATGCCCGTCTTGGGATCCACCGAAATCTCCTGCTCCATGCTCCAGAGATACTCGATGGGGATCTTCGCCTGCAGCGCCGCGTTCAAGGCCTGAAGGTCCTCGGCGACCATCACCTGCGCCGCCAGGGCAGCCAGGGCGTCCATGTCCACGCCCATGGCCTTGAGTGAACTCTTCATCTCCTCGACGGTGGTTTCACTGGGAAAGCCCATGTTCTCCACATAGGCGTCCACCACTGGCTTGTCCTCGCAGGACATCTTGAAGTTGTAGACGGTGATGCCCTCCTTTTCCTGCTCGTCCACGTACTCCGCCTCCAAGCCCTCGCCGATCTCGCTCTTCCAGAAGGAATAGGTCTCGTCCTTGGAGGTGTCGAAGGTGAAGAACGGGTAATAGGAACCCTCGCGATCGACCGTGTTCCGCGTGTCCCATGCGTACGCCCGGTCGTCCTTCACGTTCTCCATGGTCTTGCGGTCGAGGGCGTAGACGAACTCCGAAGCCGGCTGCTGCAAGCCGCCCATGCTGAGGTTCACCGTCTCCTTTATCAAGCCGGTGGAGGAGTCAAACTCGTCTTCCAAGGCCGTTATGCGCTGGGTGACTTCCAGGGGGACCTTCATCTCCTGTCCCTCCGGCAGCGGCGTCTGGTCGGTGGGGTTGACGTACCAGGTGACCTCGCCCTCGTATGTATTCTCCACGTCCACGTCGCTGGGGAGCTTTATCATGGCGTTAACGGCGATCGCCCACCAGAGAATAGCTCCCAGGATGAAGATGATCCCCAGGACTATCATGACCTTGCTTATCGCCCCTTTCATCACTACCTCCTTCTCGAGCCACCTTTGCAGTGCGCGACTTATCCATGCACGCCTCGTGCCTCACGGGTATTTTCTATGCGGTCGCCGTACTTTCCTTCGCCGCAGCTCCTCCTCCCTCCGCGGCGGCGCCCGCTGGCGCATCGGCACGGGAATATTTTAACCAATGCGCAAGGTAAATTCCTCCCCGGGACGCGTTTCGCGCGCGAGAGAACGGTTGTCCTGCCCCCGCCCTCTCCTTATCAGGCCGTCCTCGCAGGGGAGGAGAGCGCCGCAGGCGTGCCCAGACTCCACCCATATCCCCTGCGTGGGAATGGCGGCGATGAGCCGTCTGGATGGCCGGACGCACCACGTCTCCCGAGGCTAAAAGCGTCGTTCGAGGAGTGAACGGGGCCAGTCCCCCTCCACGCTTTTCGAGGACATACCCTGGCCCTGGCCAGGGATCTTTATACGGATCACGGAAGACCGGGACCGGGGGTCGGGCGAGCGACATCGCAAGCGGCCTCCTGCCCGGCCATCTTGCGGGGGCGGATGCGGCGATAAGGCATTCCTTGCGGAATAGGGAAGG